>SPKZ01007822.1_pt1 | contig 58835 bp, 52 predicted proteins | sample 2456571 | NCBI WGS metagenome assembly SPKZ01 (sample SAMN11192286, study PRJNA482655) | marine metagenome | biome: ENVO:00000447; feature: ENVO:00000244|ENVO:00000211|ENVO:00000569|ENVO:00002023; material: ENVO:00002151; isolation source: ocean water from marine abyssalpelagic zone ...
CCACCCGTAAAGTCTGGTAGTACCGTGTCAATGGTAATGGTTCCTGCCAATATACCGCTATTACCCGCAATATCAGTGGCAATTATTTCGTAACTATGTGGAGTATCAGTGTCATTTAGAACATCGGTAACTTGTACTCTCCACTGACCATTACTCTCTACCTGCGCGATATACTCTTTACCACCAATGAATAGAACAACAGATGAGTTTGGCTCAACGTTCCCTTCAAAGAATGGTGTGGTATCGTTGGTCAGCTGGTCGCTGTCATCATGACCAGTATCTGATGATGCTGCAAGTCTCCCATTAAAATCAATCGGACTTTGGGTATCAACTATAATTTCACTGTTAATATAGCTTTTGTTACCTGCAATATCTTCTGCCACTAATTTATAGCTATGAGTTCCATCACTTAAGGGTACTGATGACGCTATGGTTACGTGCCACTCCCCTTTTTCGTTGACTATTGCTTCATAACTTTGATTATTAATGCTTAGGGTAACTGATGCGCCAGGATCAACGATGCCACTAAATTTTGGAACCGTAACATTAGTTATTTGGTCAATCTTATCGGATGAATTAGTCTCGTCATCTAGCCCTCCAACAAATATGGCAGGAGCAGTCAAATCGACAATCACATAGCCCGAAACAGGAGTTGCTAGGTTACCGGCGATATCAGTGGCAGTAATGCTATATTCCAAACCAGGGACATTAGTTTCCGGTAATGCGTCTGTCACATTAATTTCCCAGTAACCACTAGCATTAGCCGTACTTTCATAAGACAGGCCGTTAATTGTTAGTGTTACGTCGCTTCCTTCTTCTGCATAGCCACTAAACATAGGATTGACTTCATTGGTGATATTGTCATCGTTATCACTTCCTGTATCACTTTCTCGACTAAGACGACCAGTCAATTCAGAGACGGAATCAGTTCGTAATGAACCTGTTCCTTTTGTCTCATTACCGGCTAAATCGATAGCAGTTATTGTATAATTATGCTCTCCATTAAGAGGGAGATCCTTAGTCACCTTAACAGTCCATTGACCATCAGCACCGACAGTAGCGACATAATTTTGATAATCAATTGTTAAAATAACTTGAACACCAGCTTCAACGGTACCAGAAAACGTTGGTTGTAATATATTAGTGATCGCATCATCTTGATATTTACCACTATCACTGTCTGAGTCAAGCTGATAAGAAAACGAAATAGGCGCTGCGGTATCGACCGTAATCTGTCCATTCACTTCTGCGGTATTACCTGCGATATCTTGTGAGACAATCGTATAATGATATTCAGGATTTATTTCACTATTATCAGGTAATGTATCTGTAACTACAATTTTCCAGTTGCCTACACTGTCAACAACAGTTATATACTGATGGCCATTAATTGTTAATACAACTTCCGAACCCTTTTCTGCACTACCACTAAAAATAGGCTTAGAATAACGGGTTACGCCATCGTCATTATTTAAACCGCTATCGCTAATGGTGTCCAAGCCCCCCGTCAGGGTTGTGTTAGTATCGACAACAACCGTTCCACTGAGTGCTTCTGTCTCGTTACCAGCCAAGTCTATTTGCGTCACTGAATAGGTATGTTGACCATCACTTAGCTGTTCCGTGGTAATTGCCCATTGACCATCTTGAACCGTTGTTACTTTTCTTTGTCCATCAATAATAAAAATTATCTCAGCACCATTTTCTCCTTGGCCTATAAAGGTCAGCTCTTTTTCTTTGGTAATTCCATCCAATAATTCACTATCACTATCATCCCCTAATTGAACGGAGAATAGCGCTGGGGCTGTAGTATCGATCGTGATGGTTCCTGACTGTTCAGCTGTGTTTCCTGCTGTATCTTCAGCCTCGACTCGATATTGTTGTTCCCCTTCAGATAACGCAGTCGTTACAGTGGCAGTCCAGTTACCATCAACATCTACCACCGCTATAATAACTTGACCATCAATATGAAATTTAACAACGTTACCAACCTCTGTTGTACCACTAAACGTAGGATCTGTTTCGTTGGTTACTCCATCATCATTAAATTTGCCATGATCGGAATCAGCAACTAATCCTGCGGTAATAAAAGTCTCGGTATCTATCACAAATTCACTAATAATTGGCGCAGTGCTATTACCAACAATATCAGTAGCTACAGCCTCAAATTTATGCGTTCCCTGCCCTAACTCTGCACTAGTAATACTCCAAGCACCATCAACAACTGTGGTTGTGAATAACTGACTACCAATGATTACCTTTATTTTATCACCCTCGCTACCGGTACCTGAAATCATCGGTGTGGTGTCGTTTGTTCTGCTATTACCAATGGTGCCCGAATCACTAGATAAGTCTAATGTAGCGGTAAAGGTTTCGGGAGGCGTCAAATCAATTTCAAACGATCCTGTTTTTTCTAGTTGATTTCCTGCAACATCGGTTGCCGTAAGTTTATAGCTATAAACATTTTCGGCAAGCGTATCACTAACTTCAACACTCCAATTCCCATCGGCATCCACATCGGCTTCGTAGTCAATATTATTGATAGTCAGAATGACTTTAGCACCAACTTCTGTGGATCCATTAAATGTTGGCGATGTGACATTGGTGATACCATCATTATTCACTTCACCACTATCACTCTCGGCAGAAAGTCCTCCTTTAAGTAATGACACAAAGGTATCTATATCCACACTGTCTGATATTAATTTAGTATTGCCCGCAACATCAGTGGCAGTAAATGTGTATGAATGCGTTCCGTCAGGCAATAGATCGGTATCGGGCATAGTAAAGCTCCATTTCCCGTCCTCATTGACTTGTGCATGATATTTTTTGTTGTTGATTAACACCTCGACCGTCGAGCCTTCTTCGACCAAACCTGAAAATGTCGGTGTTTGATGATTGGTGATATTGTCACTGTCACTGGCCGAGTTTGTGCTCGCGTCTAAGCTGCCAGTGAATATAGTAGGAGCGGTAGTATCAACATATAAGACCCCTGTCACTGTCGTCGCATTATTGCCAGCAATATCGATGGCATTGATGGTATAACTAATCCCTGAACTGTCAGTATCAGCTATCACATCATCAATTGTTATTTCCCAGCGACCATTACTACCAGCTATTGCCGTGTAATCATTACCATTAATGGTTAATTTAACCTCACTACCTACTTCCGCATTACCGCTAAACAAAGGCGTATTATCATTAGTGATATTATCGTCTTGTCGTCGACCGCTGTCGCTGCTCTGATCTAGTCCGCCACTGAGGGTCGCATTATTATCGAAGGTAAGGTTACCCGATTTTTCGACAGTATTACCCGCTTTATCCATCGCGACTACTTCGTAATTATAAACACCTTGGCTAATCAAATCGGAAGTCGGTTGCACGCTCCATGTACCATCAGAATTAACAGTTTCAGTGTAATTTTTTCCATCTATAGTCAGTGTCACACGTATTCCAGGCTCTCCAATACCTGAGAATATAGGTCGAGACACGTTCGTAATAGCATCCCCAGCAACCCCACTGTCACTATTCGCATCCAGTTGATAAGTAAAAGGGGTTGGCGCTGTTAAATCAACGATTATGTCGCCATCAAGCATTGCAACGTTACCCGCAATGTCGGTGATCTCTATATTGTAAGCGTAGCTAGGGTTGTCTAATGTGTTTCCAAGCAAAGCGTCTTCGATGGTAATACTCCAGTTTCCATCGTCTCCTACTACGGACTCATATACATGATTATTGATCGTCACCTTGACCACAGCTTCAGGCTCGCCTGTGCCGCTAAATACCGGGTTTGCTATGCTAGTAATATCATCATCATTTTCAAATCCAGTATCACTTGCAGCATCAAGCCCGCCAGTAACAAACACTTCGGTATCAATCGTAATGACGCCTTTAATGACATCTGACACGTTGCCAGCTAAATCAGTTTGTACCGCTAAATATTCATGAGTGCCATCCCCTATCTGCCCTACCTCAATTGCCCAATGGCCATCAACAACTGTTGTAGTATGTTGTTGCCCGGCTAGATTAAGAGTAACTCTGGCTCCATCTTCACCAATACCGTTAAATGTTGGCCTATTGATATTGGTAATATTATCACTGTTATTTGCACTATCACTGTCTTTATCTAGGCTAGCGGAGAAATGATTCGGAGCGGTTAAATCAACCGTTATTGCACCACTAATCTCATCGGTGTTACCTGCAATATCAGTCGATTTAATAGTATAAACATGCTCTCCTTCACCAAGATAAACCGGAATAGTCGCACTCCAGTTACCTAACGAGTCAACAACAGCGCTAATAGTTTGCCCTGCAATCGATAAAACAACGGTCGCGCCCACCTCGGCAGTCCCAGTGAAAACAGGTTTATCATCCTTAGTCAAGCCATCGGTAAGATCTAATCCTGTATCGCTACTCGCATCTAACTTCCCCGTGACAGTGGTCGTGGTGTCAATCGTCAATTTTACGATAATGGTGTTCGTTTTATTACCGGCCACATCTATAGAGTATGCCTCAATAGTATGTTCGCCATCAGAGAGATCATCGACTTTAATTTGCCAACTGCCATTGCTGACTGTCGTCTCGTATTTTTTCTCGGCGATAACAACTGTAACGATACTGTCATTCTCGCCTAAACCGGCGACAATAGGCGATGTAATATTAGTAATATTGTCGGAACTAGAGATACCCGAATCACTTACCTCATCGATACCGACTGTAAATGGATTTGGGGTAGTAGTATCGATATTGATGCTACCACTAGCATTTGATATATTGCCCGCTAAATCAGTGGAAATTAAGGTGTAATTTTGTTTTCCGTCAACGAGTTCATTAGTAACTTGTAAAGTCCAATTGCCATTATCATCAGTTTTAACAGAATATTGAGAGTCTCCAATAATCAGTTCTACCATACTGTCAGGCTCAGCTGTGCCGTTGAAAAATGGTCGTGTATCATTAGTTATTTCATCACCTTTCACACCTGAGTCACTGAGGGTACTTAAACTACCGGTAACTTGTTCGGCCACCGTATCGATGATAATAGAGCCGTCTAGTTCACTCGTATTTCCCGCTTTGTCAGTTAAAATCAACTCATACTTGCTCTCCCCTTGGCCAAGCACCGTTGTGATAGGGATATTCCAAGAACCATCATCAACAACGGTACTTGTGTATTCTTTATTACCAATTTTTAAGGTAACAACATTGCCAGGCTCACCTTCACCAGAGAACAATGGCGAGACACTATTTGTAATATTATCATTATTATCAATACCAGAATCACTACCGCTATCCAAACCACCTGTAAACCCAATAGGATCTTGTGTATCAATAGTGATAGCCCCTTCACTAGTGGCAACATTTCCTGCAATATCCGTTGCTGTAATGACGTAACTAAAGCTACCGTCACTCAATGGATGATCAATTTTAACGATCCATTTTCCACTTGCATCAACCGTTGTTTGGTATGAAGCACCATTAATAACCAACGAAATATTAGCACCCGCTTCTCCTGTGCCTTCAAAGATAGGTTTTGTATGGTTGGTATAGCCATCACTGCTTAATAGTCCAGAGTCGCTTGCTGCTAATAAACCACCGAATACAAAGGTTTCAGTATCAACAGATATCTCACCCGCTAACTCTTTTTTATTACCAGCGATATCAATGGTTAAAAGTGTATATGAGTGAGTGTTATCAGGTAATTCATTTTCAACTTTCACCGACCAATTCCCTTCGGCATCGGCTTTAGTGTTATAAGTATTGCCATTAATTTTTAAAATGACTTGTGCACCGACTTCGGCCTTACCACTAAAGTTAGGCAGCGGTATGTTAGTAATATTATCGAACGATTTCCCCGTATCGCTATCAATATCTAACCCTCCAGACAAGGTCAATATTTGCGTGTCCACCGTTATATTTTCAACTAATTCAGTCGTATTACCTGCTGCATCAGTTGCAACTAACTCATATTCATAGTTCCCGTCGGCGAGCGCATGGGCAACTTCAGCGGTCCATTCACCGGCGTCATTAACTTGTGCCTGATAATAATTCCCATTAATCTTTAACGAAACATCACTACCGACCTCAACATGCCCATTAAATAGTGGGAGTTGATGATTCGTTATGCCATCGTTATCCGATAGGCCAGTGTCACTGTCCCTAGCAAGCTCACCGGTAAATATGCCTGGCGCAACAAGGTCGACAACAATAGAACCATCAAGGCTTGCTTCGTTGCCCGCCAAATCGATGGTTGAAATAGTATAGGTATAAATAGAATCAACAAGCGGTTCAGCAACGTCAACTGTCCATTGCCCCGAGCTGTCTACAGTCGTTGTATACTCGGCATTATTTATCATCAATGTTATGGCAGCTTTAGGCTCCCCCGAGCCAGAAAAGGTCGGTGTTGTCACATTGGTGTTACTATCTGAGTTTGAACGACCACTATCAGAGGCGGCATCCAATCCACCAGTTAGGCTAATGCTATTATCTATAATAACAGTGCCATTTAATATGGCCTTATTACCAGCTAGATCGACTGCTGTTACGACATAGTCACTGCTACCTTCACCCAATGCATTGGTGATTTTAATGGTCCACTGGCCATTCACATCAACTTCCGTATGATACTCTTGGTTATTTATCAGCAAAGTAATGCTGTCACCATACTCTCCAGTCCCTGAAAAATCCGGTGTACTAATTTTAGTAATGCCGTCATCATTAAATTCACCAGAGTCACTAGTGGGGGCAATTCCCCCTGATAATAATGGCGCGGTGGTGTCAATGACAATTGAGCCATTTGTACTGTTCATATTACCGGCAATGTCCACCGTGCGGACAGTATACTCAATCGTTCCTTCGGATAGATTTTTTGTTACATCAATACTCCATGTATCATCATCAAGTGCAACAGTACTGTATTCGTTACCCCCAATGATCAAAGTAATTTCGGCTCCGGCTTCTGCTACACCGTTAAAAGCAGGACTAATATCGTTAGTATAGCTATCACTATCTGAATCCCCAGTGTCACTACTCACAGACAAGCGAGCGGTAATATTAGTGGTATTATCGACGATAATTCGACCCTGTTCTATCGCTTCATTCCCAGCAAGGTCAATGGATTTAAGTGTATATTCATAGGTGCCATCACTTAAAATATCGCTAATGTTTAATGACCAAGTGCCGTTAGCTTCAATCTCAGTTTTATATTCGACATTGTTGATAACGAATGTTACTTCAGCATTAGCTTCCCCTTTCCCCGTAAAGGTAGGGCTTTTCGTCTGTGTGATCCCATCCGCACTCGAACGGCCCGTATCACTACCAGCCTCCAATGAACCACTAACTTCATTCTCAGTATCGATGATCACCTTACCTTCAAGGTCTCTACTGTTACCAGCCACATCTGTGGCTGTCAATGTATATGGATAATCACCGTCATTTAACGATTCTTCGACCTTGACACTCCAGTTTCCCTTAACATCAACGACCGCATTATATGTCTTGCCCGAGATAATAATAACAACAGAACTCCCAACCTCGACTTTCCCTGAAAAAATAGGGGTACTTTCATTGGTCACGCCATCGTCAGACAACCTGCCTGAATCACTATCACTGTCTAGACCACCATCAAAGAACTCAGGTATCGTCGTATCAACAATAATAGAATCGTTAATGACTTTCTCATTACCAGCAACGTCAACAACTCTAATTTCATACTCATGAGTACCGTCTTGCAATGGACTAGCTGTTGGCAGTGATATCCTCCAATTACCGGCGCTGTTAACCTCAGTTTGGTATTGATCACCACGAATACTAAAACTAACCACGGCACCAGGCTCGCTGGTGCCTGAAAATGCTGGAGAGACTACGTTGGTGATATTATCCTCTCTGGAAATCCCAGAATCAGAATTGGCGTCTAAACCACCGGTTAATTCAGCGACAGTATCAATCGTCATCTCGTCAGTGATGCTAACTTGGTTTCCTGCCAAGTCTTCAGACGTGAGGACATAAGACCATGCCCCATCGTCGATACGCGTCAGTACCTCAATTATCCAACGACCATCGGAGCCAACAGTCGCTTGATAAGACTCTCCTGCGATGAATAATTCAACCTTAGCGCTCGGCTCCCCTAAACCAGTAAAAACAGGTAATGTATTACTCGTTATTCCATCGTTATCAAATTCACCAGTGTCATTGGTTGATATTTCCTGTAAGCCACCACTAAATGGTGTAGGCGCGACAGTATCAATAGTCAGTTTGCCAGATTCGCTCGCCGTATTACCTGCAATATCAGTTGCGGTGATCGTAAAATCATAATCACCATCTTGCAGAGCATCTTCGGACAGAATAGGTACAGTCCAGTTTCCCTCGTCATCGACCTTAGTCGTCAAGACTAACTGATCTATCTTGAGTACAATCGATGAACCAGCTTCGCCTTGACCACTAAAGGTCGGTGTATTGACATTGGTGTAATTATCATCATTAAAATCACCAGAATCGCTGCTTGATGCTAATGAACCATTAACAAACGTCGTGGTATCAACCGTTATCTCGCCTTTGACTGACACTTCATTACCAGCGGTATCAACCGAAAATAATCTATACGCATAAAGCGCATCATTTAAAGCGTCCTCCTCAGGAATATCGATACTCCAATGACCTGATGAATCGATATTTTGAGTATATTCTTTATCATTAATGAACAATGTCACTTGCTCACCAACATCACCAATACCACTAAAAGTAGGGGCATTAATTTTAGTGACGTTATCTTTATCGCTAATGCCGGAATCAGACTTTTCGTCCAAGCCTCCTCGAAGGGAATTAACTCTATCCACCACGAAACTGCCGATGTTCTCTTCAATATTTCCGGCAAAATCAGTTGCTTTCACAACATAATTGTGACTACCATCAGCCAAAGTGTCTGTTACCTTGAGTTGCCAGACACCATTTTCATCCGCAGTTGTTCGATATTCGACATCAACACTCTTACCATCGAGAAAATCTTTCCCCTTAAAAATAACAGTGATAAACACATTGGGTTCACTGACACCAGACAAAGTAGGCTCAGCATTTTGAGTAATAGCATCATCATCATATTGCCCCGTATCACTGTCTGCATCCAGTCGCCATAAAGTAGACTCTGGCTTCGTTAAATCAACAACAACCTTTCCTTCTATTTCTTTGGCATTACCGGCTAAATCAACTGAGCTAATTTTGTATGAGTACTCTCCTTCAGACAATGTCTTTAGGACTGAATAACGAGGTAAGTTACCATCAATACTCCAATTACCTGACTCATCCACTTCAACTTCTAATGCGGTTGGTAAATCATTAAAATGCAGTAAAACCTTGACGCCTGGTTCCCCTGTGCCAGAAAACATCAACGTACTTATATTGGTGATTTCATCGGTCTGTGAATAACCAGCATCCGTGGATGCATCCAGACCGCCGGTTAGAATAATTTGAGAATCGATAGTGACTGTTTGAATGGTGGCATCAGATACATTACCCGCTACATCAGTGGCAGTAACTTTATATTCGATAAGCCCATCTGGTAAGCGACCCTCCACAGTAATACTCCACTTACCATCACCGTCAGCACGGGTTATAAATTCGCGCCCATCAATAACAAAAGCAACCGAAGCATTGGCTTCGGCCATACCTTCAAATACAGGTTCTTTATTAGCGGTAATTGCATCGGTTTGACTTTCCCCGCTATCACTATCAGCAGCTAAAGATACCGTTGGAGCAGTCGGAGGAACGGTGTCGACAACGATGGTTTTTGTTAACGTTGCTACGCCTCCTCCAGGACTGGTAGCTTCAACAACAATACTATAAGAACCATCGTTTAACGTTGGTATATCTAGAGAGTAACTACCGTTAGCCTCCGCGATTGTCTTATAAACATTTCCAGCAATGACAATTTTAACTTCCGATAAAGGCTTGGTTTCGCCCTTGATGGTTAAGTCATTGTTAATGTTGGTAATAAAATCACCAAGCACTCCACTGTCATCATCAGAATCCAGCACCAAAGTAACCGTATTTTGATCAACGGTCACCTCTGCCTTTTCATCGCTCTTCTTACTCGAGGTCTGCGAACTGCTATTTTGATTTTCCGCTATTTTTTGAGGCTCATTATTTGTTCTTTTCTGATGTTGAGCTTCCTCGACTTCTAAAATTTGCTCTTCCACCACATCGGTAACCTGTGGATCTTGGATTTCCTCGATGTAATCCTCAACCGTATGACTTCCATCAACTTCAGATTTATCAGCATCATCTGCTATTTTAGCCTTTAATTCTTCTTTTTGTATTTCCAGCTTTTCTTCTTTTTCATCCAGTTCTTTTTCCAGATTTTTAAGCTGCTCTAACAACTTATCTAATTCTTCTGTTCTTATGGCATCAGATTTTTGTAATTCTGCTAATTTATCCTTTAACTCTTCACCGTCATCCAAGCCTGTACTATTACCAGCGGTCAACATATCTTCAATAAAAACGCTTTCTAAGGACGCCATGTTAACTTTTGCACTTTCGATTAATTGCGCCATCGTTATCGACTCACCGTTGCTTTGAACAGTAAGCTCTCCCTTAGCAAGGCTAATTAATGCATCTTTTACGACTTTGACCTGACCATGTTCATCAGTCACATGTAAATCAAACCCAGATACTCTTACGTTGTCCAACGAATCAATAACAATTTTCATAACTATATCCATTATATTTATAAAGAAACATCAACAACGCAAGAGGAACAACTTAAATCCAATAAAACGCCATGAATTAATTGGATTAATAGCTCTTTGTCAATGGGTAATTATTTGTATGTGCATAACGGGTTATTCAACTGAGAAAACTCGTGAGAATAACGCGCTCAAAGAAAATAACAAAAACAGCGAAGTACATTTTGATATTTCAAATAAAAAATAATGGATAGGATAAAATATATTTATCACTAGTTATCACTAACGACCAGACAACTAATCAGAAAAAGCAGAAGAGCTTGAGGGTTAATCAAAAACATTAAGTTACTACATATAAAGAGCTAAGTAGTCAACTTAATAGAAATTGATTTTATATTCGAATCCTTCGAAAAAAGAGCATCATATCCATGATTTAAATACAACTATAACAAATCAGTTATTAATAAGGCAAGTCATTTAGATATATAAATAACTGTATAATATGAAAATATTGTTTAATACTTGCACAATGTTTTTTACTGTATATACTGACAGCATACTGTATGAAAAAACAGGTACAAAATCAGTAAGAATTACAATGGATTTTGCAACCAGCTAAGGCGGAATAATGAAAAAACTCACTAATCGACAATCAGAAATACTTCAATTAATTAAAGATCACATTAATAACACAGGTATGCCACCTACTCGGGTTGAGATTGCTCGACAATTGGGTTTTAAATCAGCCAACGCCGCTGAGGAACATTTAAAAGCATTAGCCCGAAAAGGTGCAATCGAGATAATTCCAGGTACATCACGTGGTATTCGGCTAATAGGAGATTCTATCGATAGCCCAGATCAAGGCTTACCGTTAATTGGCCAAGTCGCCGCTGGAGAACCTATTCTGGCAGAGGAACATATCGAGTGTCATTATCAAGTCGATCCAAATATGTTTAAACCACAAGCCGATTACTTACTGCGAGTGAGCGGCATGAGTATGAAGGACATTGGCATTATGGACGGAGATCTATTAGCTGTACATAAAACCCAGCAGATCCGTGATGGTCAAATTGTGGTCGCTCGTCTTGATAATGATGTCACCGTCAAACGATTTGAACGGAGCGACGCTCAAGTTATTTTACACCCTGAGAATGCAGAATTCACCCCGATTGTGGTTGATCTAGAGTTTCAATCTCTTGAAATTGAAGGATTAGCAGTTGGAATTATTAGAAATGGAGATTGGCAATGAGATCACTACATATTAATCAACAAAATCAAACTAATAATCAATCAGGCGAGTTAAGCGCTCATTGGCAACATCAAACAGTTAACGAATTCTCGGTCAATGATTTTGATTGTTTAAACAAATTAGCACCAACATTAGCGACTTTGAGCCAACAGGGTCGATGGATTGTGTTAGTCGGTGCGCCCAAAGCCAAAATAAAGCAGCTTCTATCACAATATGGTATTGCCAGTAACAAAGTATTGTTAGTTCACCCAAAAGATCAAGTGGATGCCCTATGGGCCATGGAGCAAGCCTTAATGTCTGGTACTAGCAGCGCGGTGTTAGGCTGGCCTGGTCAGATTGAACAACGCGATATCAAACGCCTAAAGATTGCCGCAAAATATTCCAGTGCACTAGCGTTCGTTTTCCCTGAAACGATGAACAAAAACGAAATATCTTTAAATAACAAAACACACCTAACCCATTAATAAAAATTAATTAAGTGGAGACCCAATCCGCCAGCGGTCTTTTCAACTTAAGGAGTTGATTAACATTATTAACAAAGCCAAGCTGCTCTTGGCTTGCATCTTTTGGGTAGCATAAACGTCCTTGTTCAAAATTAAAAGTGCCTAAGCCCGCGACCTCAAGGCTTCCTTCAAAAAATATTTTGATATACTTCACAATTTGTTTTACTGAGGTCGTTGTAAATTTCTTCATCTTAACTCCTCCTTGATAAATAGATTTTTTAGAGAGTCCTATCAATTAAAAGTTCAAATTAAATTTACCAATTTGAACATGATAGAATCATGCTATTGTTACTGGTATATCCTTATATCCAGTATTTCCACATCGCCATTGTTACCTATATTATGGCTTGGTAAACTCAACGATTAATTTAGGTCACCAGTGAAAAAAAAATTCAACATTGATAATACTTCAATATTAAGCTTAGAAGCAAAGCAATTACTAACATTAGCCGGGCCTGCCATTTTGGCACAGTTTGCTCAAATGTCGATGGGTGTCATTGATACGATTATGGCTGGACAACATAGCCCCGAAGCACTTGCAGCGATTGCGATTGGCGTCAGTTTATTCAATCCTATTATTGTTTTTATTATTGGAATATTTTTAGCCTTAAGTCCAATTACAGCACAATTTCATGGTCGTAACAATCAACAGGGAATCAAAAGAACATTTCAAACAGGTATTATGCTTGCTGTGTGCCTAGCATTGCCAAGCTCTATATTGCTTTTTGCGCTAGAGCCCGTATTACAGGCTATCGGTATTGCTCCAGAAATAATTCCTTTAACTAATGGCTACATTCAAGCCTTGGCTTGGGGTCTTATTCCACTTTATTGCTTTTTTGCAATGCGATTTTGTAATGAAGGAATGTTTGCTACCAAAGCCATTATGTATGTGTCACTTGCTGCTTTACCATTCAATGTGTTTTTCAATAACTGGTTTGTTAATGGTGGCTTTGGCCTGCCGAGTATGGGAGCGGTTGGTGTCGGTTGGGCAACCGTATTAGTGTGGATCATTATGGCGCTATTTTTACTCGGTTATACTATGATGTCTAAACGTTATCATGGCTATCACCTCTTCAGCAAATGGCTAGTGCCTAGTTGGCAACAATTTAGTGAAGTACTTAAATTAGGACTCCCGATGGGCTTGGCACTGGGGATGGAAGTTGCTCTTTTTGGCGCCGTGGGCTTAATGATTGGTCGTTATACTGTGCCTGATATTGCTGGTCATCAAATTGCCCTCAACATATCATCAATGGCATTCACACTATCATTAGGTTTGTCTGTCGCTGTCACTGCTCGCGTTGCTTTTCATATTGGTCGTGACGATCATCAGTTGGCCAAATATACTGGTGCATTAGGTATTGGTTTTGGTGTGATAATCGCCCTCTTCACTGCTGCCATTATGCTAATATTTTCATCGGAGCTCACCGCTATTTTTACCGATGATGAGCAGGTAACTGCTGTGGCATTACAATTGCTGGTGTTAGCAGCAATTTTTCAAATATCAGATGGTATCCAAGTGAATGCCAATGGCGCTCTTCGTGGTATGAAAGATACCAAAATCCCAATGTACATTTGTGTCATCGCCTACTGGGTTATTGGTTTTCCTGTGGGTTACATCTTAGCAGAACACTTTGCCATGGGAGTCGTCGGATATTGGATGGCCATCATCAGTGGCTTAACGATGGCTGCTATCTTGTTAGGACTCCGATTTATCCGGCTACATAAAAACAGTAAACCGTAGCCCGCTAAGCTGGGTGACATTTATTTATTAATAATAAATTCCATCCAGCTATCAAGCATCGCTTCAAAATCTTCAATCCCACATTCAGAGAAGCTTTCATCATCATAGTTAGACAGATCTTCACCCTCGGGTAATTCGGCTTCTAAATGCAATACATTAGCCTTAATAACGACATCGTTAGGGGTTAAGGTCAGTGAAAAATCTCGCCCTTCAATCAACTGCTCAGTATTTTCTTGCGCCTTAATCTGCTCAAGCTTAATTAATAGCGCTTTAATGTCAGCGATATCAGTGCCTAACTCAGCAACTAGCCAGTGGCCAACAGCTTCATGCCCCATCGAAAACTCTGCTCGAAAGGAGTCGTTCAAATAATCAGTTTTAAATTCAAATTCCATCAGGGTACAACTTAAGTCAATTGAGATTATGAGCTATTTTACGCCTACCACGGTAAAATTTCACCATTTGAATGCTTAAATAATCCCGTTTGTGACATGTCTTGTTGATTAATTAATCCAACGAGACGTGTGGCCGCTTCAGTAGCACTAATATCACCATTATTACCAACCATTTCAGTTTGGACATAGCCAGGGTGATACAGACCGACCGAAATATCACGCCCTGCTAAATCCTGTGCCAAAGACATACCAGCAATATTAAGCGCCGCTTTTGACATCCGATAACCATATCGTCCACCGGATGTATTATCAGTGACCGAGCCCATACGAGAGGTGATTAATACTATTTTAGCGCCAATGACTAGCTGCGTTGAGAGTAAATCAACCACTTGGATTGGTGCTAAGGCATTCACTTCAAATTGTTCAATAATGGTCGCACTATTAAGAGCACCTAATGATTCATCTCGTAAAATACCGGCATTGTTGATCAAGATATCAATATCAATATTATTAAGCGCTTTGACCATCAATTGACGCCCGGCACTAGTTGCGACATCAATTCCAGTGATAACCGTCACCCCTAATGCATTTAATTGAGGGGAAGCTTGGCGACATAATGCAATGACCTCAAAACCAAGATTTTTGAATTGAGTGGTCATTGCTAAGCCAATGCCACGATTTGCCCCAGTGATTACTACTTTTTTCATAGGATTACCTTTTCTGTTCATGATTGTGAATATTAAGCGCGGCGTTTTCTAAAAGAGTATTTGCCTGCTGCAAATAATGTTTTAATGAACACAGACCATTCACTTAATTTTGGATTAGATGACAGCCCTTTGGCCAGTCGAGCCAGTTGAAATTCGTACCACACCACATCAAACATCGCCATCTTATCAACGGCTCTGATTCCGGTGGTTAGTTTTCGCAAAGATTGACGATAGGACGCACTATGAATGACCTTATTTGGTAAATCAGGATCAACCGCTAAGGTTCGTGCAATGCCAATAAAATCAGTTGCTCCGGTATCGAGGGCCTCTTGCATCGCTTTTGATGAACGAAAACCTCCCGTTAACACGAGTGGCGTGTCAACCAAGTCACGCATTTTTTCGATGTATTCCAAAAAATAAGCTTCACGCTTTAACGTCGATGCTTTAGCCTTGTATCCAACCATCGATGGGCTTTCATAAGTACCGCCGGAGATTTCGATTAAATCAATCCCCGCATCGGCCAATGCCTGAACTACTGCCATTGAATCTGATTCGGTAAAACCACCATCCATAAAATCGGCTGAATTGAGTTTGATTCCGATAGGAAATTTATCACCAACTTGTTGGCGTATTTTATGATATATCGCCAACACAAATCGCATTCGGTTTTCTAAACAGCCACCCCATTGATCCGTGCGCTGATTGTGCCGAGGCGATAAAAATTGGCTAACCAAATAACCATGAGCACCATGGATCTGGACGCCGCTAAAGCCAACTTGCTTAGCGAGTTGGGCGCTGAATGCAAACTTATCAATAATTACTTCTATTTCAAATTCGGCCAGTGCACGGGGTTTATTAAACCCTTTTTCTAAGCCACGGCTCAACGCGATCGCAGAAGGGGACACTGGTTGTTTGCAAATGAAATTGGGGATTTGTTTTCCAGGATGATTTAATTGCGCCCATATTTGTGAGCCATTAGTGAGTCCCGCCTGCGCCCATGCTTTAAAATTAGTCAGATCGGATAATTGGTCTAACACCACATTTTTAGGCTCACCCAACGCAGTGCGGTCAATCATGATATTGCCAGTAATAGATAACCCGATGCCACCTTCGGCCCAACGCTGATAAAGTGTCACTAACCCCAATGTCGGATTATGTTGCTTATCACCAAGTTGCTCACTCATGGCGGATTTAAAAAGACGATTTTTAATCACCTGACCATGACTCAGTATAAACTCAGTACCCAGTACAATTTCTGAGATGTGGCAAGGAGCGGCTGATTGCGACATTTGGGTTACTCCGTTCATTTAATAATTATTTTTCAGTTTTGATACTAGAAATATCCACAAAAAATTGTAGTTCACGTAAAATTTAGAGCAAAAAGTCATCACATTTAATTTGTTCGTCAGCAACACCTTGGCGCTGTAGTCGACGTTTTATGTCGTTGATCATCGCTGATGGTCCACATAAAAAGAATTCACAATCCTTAAGTCGTGGATGCTGATTTAAATAACTGTCGAATAGCGTTCGTTGAATGTACCCCGAAGCACCTTGCCATTGAGTGTCTGGTTTAGATAATGCCACAGTCCAGCGAAAATGACGATTACGGCGCATTAAGCTATCAAAATGAGCGCGGTGAAAAATATCTTCTTGGCTTCGAGTACCAAACCACAAAGACATTTTACGCTGCGATTGACTACTATTGATATGATCGATGTGTGATTTTAAGGGAGCTAATCCGGTACCTGCTCCGACAAATATCATTTCTCGCTGACTATTCTCATCGCTAACAAATTCTCCCAGTGGTCCCGAAAATTCAAGTGCATCCCCAGCTTTCAACGAAAACAAATAACTAGAGCCATGCCCAGGGCCGAAACCATTTTTAGGTAATGCTAAGCCAATATTAAACATTAACTTATTATCGGTTTTAGGACTACAAGCCATTGAAAAGCTCCGCTCAATCTCTTCAATATTGGCTACTCGATAATGATCGAGCCGATAAGATTGCCACTGAGTGCTAAATTTTTCAGGGATAATCAGTCGATTCATCGCTTGATTAAAAGGAGGGATTTTGATGTTAACAAATTGGCCGGCGGCAAATGAAAAATTAGCATCGACCGGTAAACTTATCACTAACTCTTTAATTAATGGGCTAATAAACTCATTGCTGAGCACCCTAGCCTGAACCAGCTGGATTGATGCATTTTGACTCTGTATCTCAATATTAACGTCACTAGCCACTTCAATTTGACAAGCTAAACGATGACCCTGATTAATTTCACTAGTCGTTAATGTCGTGCGTTCTTGCTGATTAGGAGAAGTATCATGATATGGCACTTTAATGATACATTGGCAGCAAGTACCCCCACCGCCACACCCCGATGGTAAAGCAAACCCTTTAAAAACCAATGCCGAGAGCAACGATTGTCCACCATCAACAAACAAAGTCTCGTAAAAACCCTGAGTATTTAATATTTTAATCTGAAATTTTTTGACGATAGCGACCCTGCTCGTTCGCCACAAAAAAATCAGCAACATCCCTCCAAAACTAACAGCAGCCAACAATAGGTATGGCATATAGAATGGAAGACCGTCAAGCATAGTCATCATTATTACAAACTCCTTTTTGTAATATTATCAGTATTTACCCTAAATCGCTTAACACTCCAGGCGCCATTAAATGGCCCATTTTTTCAGCTTTGGTATTGAGGTAATCGTGATTATGTCTGTTGCGACCCACTTGTATCGACACTTGCTCGATCACTTCAATACCAACATCTTTTAAAGCCTCAACTTTTTTCGGATTATTAGTCATTAAGCGGACTTGAGTTACCCCAAAATGTTCAAGCATTGGTTTACACATCGTGTAACGACGAAGATCAGCCGCAAAACCCAAGCGCTCATTTGCTTCCACGGTATCAGCACCATCATCTTGTAAGTGATAAGCTTTTATTTTATTGATTAGACCGATACCACGACCTTCTTGGCGTAAATAAAGTAAAGCTCCTTGACCCGCTTCCACAATATTAGCCATTGCAGTTTCTAACTGATAACCACAATCACAACGCATGCTAAAAAGCGAATCACCGGTTAAGCATTCTGAATGCAAGCGAATAAGTAATGGCTGGTCTGGCTTAATATCACCATAGGTTAACATGACATGCTCTTGACCATTTTCTTCGATGAAACCATGCATACTAAACTCGCCTAAACGCGTTGGCAGGTGACAAGAATCCACAAAACTAACCGACATATAAAAACCTTATTCTTTAAACCAGACTAACAACTACATATGGGCAAAGGTGATAAAAACAAGTGTTTAAACTGTGATTAATTCACCCAATTTCATTTATTATACCCAATGTCACCATAAGAAAGATAATTTTAACGATAAAATAGCCACAAGACCTTGGCAGATGTAGTGATAACAGGTAATTTAACAGAGTATTGTTATCTTGAAATAAAAGGATTCGTTAGTGAACAATGAAATCATCGCCTTTGGCACTTTTGGCTGGTTTGTTTTTTGTTGGTTTGGTTACACTCAATTTGCCAAGCGCCAAGCAAAAAAAACCCATTGTATTGCTTCTGTACTTCACCGCCACCGGATTACTTGGATGAGACGTCTATTGTATCGCGACCATTTAATTGCAGATACGGCCTTGTTAGCAAGCTTAGAACGTCAAGTGAGCTTTTTTGCCTCAACCACTATTTTAATCTTAGCGGCGCTGTTGACACTTTTAAGTACTTCTGAAAAGCTCTATTCAATCTTAACCAGCCTGCCGAACGCTTATCCGACCACACTCCATGAAACACAGGCACGATTGCTGTTAATGATCGCTATTTTTATTTACGCCTTTTTCACGTTTACTTGGTCAATGCGTCAATATGCATTTTGTGCAGTCTTAATGGGAGCATTCCCAAAAGCTAAAACAGGGACAGTAATCTCTCAATCGCAAGAAAACCATATTGTTTATGTCGCAAAAATTATTGACCATGCCGGACACAGCTATAATTATGGTTTACGATCGTACTACTTTGCGATGGCGACCTTAGCCTGGTTTATTCATCCTCTGTTGTTTATATTAGGTTGTGCGTTAGTGGTACTCATTTTATATAAACGCGAGTTTCATTCTAATACCTTAAAAGTAATGAATATGATCAATGATGCAGAACAACATACCGTGCCTAAAAATACTGATTCACACTGAAACTACCCAACAAGGAATTAATTTTGACTAAAATTTCACAGGTTATCAACACTGGCATTGTTGCCTTCTCACTGAGTGTTGCAAGTTCATTTCAACTCCATGCCAACGAGCAATCATTTGAACAATGGTTGGTCGAGCTACGCATAGAAGCCAAAGAAAAAGGCATCAGCAACACCATTGTTGATACCGCATTAACGGGCATTACCCCTTATCCCAAAGCGATAAAAAGTGACCGCGCTCAACCAGAATTCAAACGAACCTTTGTCAATTATTCGACTAAACGCTTATCTCCTTGGCGCTTGTCTACTGGCTTAAAAAAGAAAAAAGAACATCGAGCCCTACTTAATAAAGTAGCTAAAGCCTATGGTGTACAGCCACGGTTTATTCTGGCTTTTTGGGGCTTAGAAACCAATTACGGAACCTACACCGGAAATAATGACATTATCCGCTCTTTAGCAACGTTAGCGTTTGATAAGCGTCGTGCCAAATATTTTAGAAAAGAGCTTTTTAATGCCCTAAAAATCTTAGATCAAGGCCATATTAAATTAGAAGATATGAAGGGATCTTGGAGTGGTGCGATGGGGCAAGGACAATTCATGCCATCGAGTTTTTTACGCTTTGCCCAAGATTTTGATGGTGATGGCAAAAAAGATATTTGGCATAACCAAGCGGATGTTTTTGCGTCCATCGCTAATTATTTAAAACATTTTGGTTGGAGCGATCAACAAACCTGGGGCCGTCAAGTAACCTTACCTGATAATGCAAAAAGCTGGTTAGCTAGCGTTAAGGCGGAAAAACCCGAGAAAGGATGCCGTGCCTTGCGTGCTCACACCGCCAAATTACCCTTGGCAAAATGGAATGAGCTTGGTGTTCGTCGCTTAAATCTGCATGATTTACCCAAGATCAATTTAACGGCAACGCTAATTATACCTGATGGCATCAACGGACCTGCTTACTTAACCTATGATAACTATCGCACAATTTTACGTTATAATTGCGCTAATAGTTATGCATTAACCATTGGTTTATTAGCCGATAAGTTTAAATAATTCATAAAAAAGCCACCGAAATTCGGTGGCTTTCAATAAAAATCATACCAATTTTATTACATACTAAATGATGAACCACAACCGCAGGTTGCTGTCGCATTAGGATTATCCACTAAAAAACGAGAACCTTCTAAGCCTTGAGTAAAGTGAACACGTCCGCCGACCAAATATTGCAAACTCATTGAATCTACAATCATTTTAGCGCCATCTTTATCGACTTGCATATCATCGTCATTCACTTTGTCGTCAAAAGTAAAGCCATATTGAAAACCCGAACAGCCACCACCCGTAATATAAACACGTAGCTTCATTTCCTTGTTGTCTTCATCATCCAACAAAAATTTTACCCGCTCGGCAGCCGCCTCAGTAAACTCTAATGGGATCCCAGCTTCAACGACTTCAACAGACATAATAACCTCTAATCAAAAAACTATTTCGCCTGAGCTAATCAAAGGCAATTATTACCAATTATCTTACAGCCCGGCTATTGGTGCAATCAATTTATTTAATCAATGGCTTTAACGGGATTACTAACACTTTTTGCCAAGTAAATTCTTGCTCGATTAACGCAGATTTCTGCCCTCGTCGCTTACTCATTTTTAAACTGACGATTAACTTTTCAGGCGTAAAGTCGCTGGGTAAATTAAATTCTCCTTTGAGCGACTGGAAATAACGAAAACTGAATTTAAGTACATTATCATGCATCAGTAATGGGTTAAGTTCGATGGTTTTAGATTGGCCTAGCTCACTACCAACCAGTGATAAAAATAGCTTACCTCGAATATAGCGCTTACGTTTTTCGAGCTGTGCAATCAAAATATCGAAGCGATAATGCCCGGCACTAATACCAGCTTCAACGCTAACTTGTTCGATTTTTACGCCATTGGCAGTATCACCCGGTGCCATGACTTTTTGATAAAATCTCAGCGCTAATTGCTGCTCAATCACCTGACTTTGTAGCTGCAATAATGTGTTGTTCATTTCTTTAATGGTTTGTTGTTCGATAACCAAGGTCATTTTTGTTTTTGACAGTGCTTGATCTAATTTGTTTTGACTACTTTGTAGCGCGATGATTTTAATCTCAGAATGCTCAGCGGAGTATATATTCTTAATATACTGGTTTAAAAAATAGCCAACAAATAACAACAGTGTGACTAAAAAAAAGCCAAATTTATAACTCAATAGTGATTTTAATCTTAACATTAGACTCATGATCTGTTTCAATGGATACTAAGAATTATATTATATCGGAATGTAACCACAAACCTCTACCTATGAATTTTTCGCAACATTTCAAATATAAACTAGCTCAAGCAAAAACCTCTTGGCAACTGGTCTTTTTGGGCTTATGTGTTGGTTTTATCGCATCGTTAGCGATTATATTGTTGCGCTTGGCGATTATGGTGACTCAAGAGTTTTATATGGAGCAACATGACTATAGCCAGTTAGCTCAAGTTAATCGTTTCTTATTACCTTTTATTGGCGTATCAATTCTTTTACTCATTGCTCGTATTAGCCATCAAAAATTCCACCGCACCGGTATTCCTTTTGTACTACACCGCCAACGTAAATATTATGGTTACATTCCGTTAGGCAACTCAATCAACCAATTTTTCAGTGCCCTCATTGCTATTGCCAGTGGTTTTTCAGTCGGCCGCGAGGGACCTGCGGTCCATTTGGGGGCTGGTAGCGCTAGTTTATTGGCTCACACGTTGCGAGTGCCAGATAATAGTCGTCGCATATTGGCTGCCTGTGGTATCGCCGCAGGTATTTCTGCCTCGTTCAATTCACCACTTGCTGCCGTGGTATTCGTCCTTGAAGTGGTGTTACAACAATATCGTATTCACTTATTTCTGCCCATCATGGTGTCGGCATTAATTGGCACTGCGATGAGTCGAATGGTGTTTGGCAATGTTCATCAATATAGTGATTTGCTACTACCTGACATCACTTTTACGTCAGTCGTGCCGTTTATTATTTTGGGAGTGGTTGTGGGCTTAACGGCGGTAACGTTCAACCGAACATTATTAACCATTATTAAACGTTCAACGCATTTAAGTCTTAATATTAGACTCCCCTTAGCCGCTGTCATTATGGCGACCATTGGCTGGTTTGTGCCACAAGCGATGGGATCAGATCATGGTGCGATGTTATTAGCTTTAAGTGAACAACCAGCGGTATCGTTATTGTTATTAGTCTGTGTTAGTAAATTCATTGCCACCGTCTGTGCTTTAGGTCTAGGCATACCCGGCGGTGTTATTGGCGTCCTTTATGCCCTTGGGGCATTATTAGGCAGCCTGATTGTGTGGACTGTAGCACCGTTTTTCCCGGAGCTAGCTCAATTTGCGCCAATGGCGGTGATGATTTGTATGGTTGCCATGATGGCCACGAGTTTAAACGCGCCATTGGCTGCATTAGTCGCAGTGCTTGAGATGTCTGAAAACGCAGCTATTATCTTTCCCAGCTTACTCGTCGTGGTTCCCGCGATTTTATTGTCACAGCAAGTCTTTAATTTAAAATCATTGTTTTTTGCTCAACTTGACCTGCAACAATTAAGCTACAAAGTATCACCTGTCCTTTATAACTTGCAAGACACTGGCGTCATTACCATCATGCGACGTAAGTTTCATCGGCTTAATGCCAATGATCCTTGGCTGCAAATCAACAGTTCACTGCCCACAGTAATTGCTCAACATGGCGAACAAACTGCTTATTTGATGCCATCGGATCAAATGGGGTTCAAAAGTAATAACAAAACCCTAGTCAGGGTGAAAACCTTAACCGATAACGCCACCTTGGCTGAAGCTTACCAATTACTCAGTCCTAAACGTTGTGGCTTCGTCTTGATTATAGAACAAGGAAATCAACAACCCGTGGGTCTGGTGAGCTGGCGATCTTTAAGAAAACATTTACATCGTGCTCAAGGATAAATAACTTTAGGCACAGTCACTTTTCTGCTATATTTTGCCGCCATCATCCTTCTCTCTTTATCGCACAAGTTATTCTTAAAGGAACGTCTCATGATTGATTTTACGGGCAGTCACATTTTATCGGTCAACCAATTGGATCGTGATGCAATCGCCACTATTTTCTCAACCGCCAACACCATGCTTCCCTATGCACAACGCAGAAAACGCACCAAAGTATTAGATGGTGCTATTCTAGGAAATATGTTTTTTGAAGCCAGTACTCGAACGCGAGTTAGCTTTGGCAGTGCCTTTAATTTACTCGGTGGTTTTGTCCGTGAAACAACAGGCATTAGTAGCTCAGCACTGTCTAAAGGTGAATCATTGTTTGACACCGCACGCGTGTTGAGTAGCTATGCCGATGTCATTGCGATGCGGCATCCTGACTCAGGATCCGTTGCCGAGTTTGCTCAAGGCTCACTGGTTCCAGTCATTAATGGCGGTGATGGTTCTAATGAACATCCAACGCAAGCATTACTGGATTTATACACCATTGAGAAAGAACTCGCTGCTAATGTTCAATCGATCGACAACATGCATATTGCAATGGTTGGCGATCTAAAATTTGGCCGTACTGTTCACTCGTTATCAAAATTATTGGCGCAATATAAAAATATTACCTTTAGTTTGATCTCGCCGAAGGAATTAGCGATGCCAGATGGCATAATCTCTATTATTGAGAATGCAGGTCATCGAGTCATTATTACCGATGTTCTCGAAGGGAGTTTAAATGCTGATATTTTGTATTTAACTCGGATTCAGGAAGAGCGTTTCCCAAGCCCTGAAGAAGCAAATAAATACCGTGGCCAGTTTAGGCTCAACCAGCAAATTTATACCCAGCATTGCAAATCGAACACCGTCATTATGCATCCATTACCACGAGATTCTCGTGAAGAAGCTAATGAACTAGATGTCGATATGAACTTAAACCCCAATTTAGCTATTTTCCGTCAAGTCGAAAATGGTGTTTTAATTAGAATGGCGCTATTTGCATTAACTTTAGGTGTTGCCGATCAAGTTCAGCAACATGAAAGTGAAGTCAATTGGTTTAGCCATAAATAAGGATTTAAAATGAGTCGCTCGCAAGATTTATTTGAACAAGCACAAAAAACGATTCCTGGTGGCGTTAACTCACCAGTTCGCGCTTTCACTGGTGTTGGCGGTAGCCCGTTATTTATTGAGAAAGCAGATAAAGCCATCATTACCGATGTCGATGGTAAAGAATATATCGATTATGTCGGCTCTTGGGGCCCGATGATTTTAGGTCACAACCACCCAGAGATCCGTCAAGCGGTAATTGACCAAGCGGCTAACGGCTTAAGCTTTGGCGCACCGACCGAACTAGAAATAATCATGGCAGAAAAAGTCAGCGAACTCGTGCCTTCCATGGAGCAAGTTCGCATGGTTAGCTCAGGAACTGAAGCAACCATGAGTGCAATTCGTTTGGCACGGGGTTTTACCAAGCGTGACAAAATCTTAAAGTTTGAAGGTTGTTATCACGGTCATGCTGATTCATTGTTGGTCAAGGCCGGTTCTGGGGCGTTAACCCTTGGCCAACCAAGTTCACCTGGTATTCCTGCTGATTTTGCCAAGCATACGTTAATTGCAACCTTTAACGATATAGCCTCCGTTGAAGCGATGTTTGAGCAATACGGTGATGACATTGCTTGTATTATCGTAGAACCCGTAGCCGGCAACATGAACTGTATTCCGCCACAAGATAATTTTTTACGAAAATTACGTGCGGTCTGTGATAAATACCAAGCGTTACTCATTATTGATGAAGTAATGACCGGATTCCGAGTTGCTTTAGGTGGTGCACAGGCCTATTACGATGTTAGACCAGACATTACAACCCTAGGTAAAGTCATTGGTGGTGGCATGCCGGTAGGTGCTTTTGGCGGCCGTAAAGAGGTGATGCAATATATCGCACCGACAGGCCCGGTATATCAAGCGGGTACATTATCAGGTAACCCAATCGCAATGGCGGCAGGACTCAAATCACTTGAGTTACTATGTCAGCCAGGATTGCATGATAGTTTGGCTGAAAAAACAAAACAAGTAGCACTAGGTTTCAAAGCTGCGGCTAACAAACATGGCATAGCAATGAGTGTTAACTATGTCGGCGCCATGTTTGGATTTTTCTTTACCGAGCAGCCTGAGATCACTTGCTTTGAACAAGTCACTCAATGCAATATTGAACAATTCAACACCTTTTTCCACCTGATGCTAGAAGAAGGGGTTTACTTGGCACCATCAGCCTATGAAGCCGGATTTTTGTCCACTGCTCACGGCGAGAAAGAAATTTCAGCAACATTAGCAGCAGCGGATCGTTGTTTCGCTAAAATGGCTTAGCTATCCACTAAAAAGCCCGAATAACCAATGAAGCTTATTCGGGCTTTTTATAAGCGAACTAAGCGCCATCACTTGAGCCGACAATAAAACTCATTTGTTCATTAGCCCAGAGGATAGATTGACGATAAATATCTGGGACTTTCTTTTCATCAATACCGAGTTGTGATAATTCAATCGCTGCATCTTCCCAGCAGGTCGTTTCATAACATCTGACAATATTAATAAATTGTGCTAATTCACCTTCACCTTTGATTAAGGCGTCTTTAATCTCGCTGGAGAGTGGTAATTTTGCCATCGCAGACTCCATGCTATCGTCCAAGATGGTATCAATTAATGATAACATCCCAGTTAAAAAGGCCATGGATGTGTCGGCTAACTTACCGTATTCAATCGCCAACCCTTCGGCAATTTTAGCCCGGGTCAATGACAACGCCATCAGTTCAGGTGGTTTTCCTTCACTGGTTTGGGCAGCAAACAAGATCGATACAAATTTTTGCAATTCTTTTTTACCCAAGGTAATAATCGCTTGTTTAATCGTGGAGATTTCGGCGCGGCGACGGAATAAAGGAGAATTAGAATAACGCAGTAATTTATACGATAAATTAACATCTAACTCAAACACTTCAATTATTTTAGCCAAATCCAAATCGGTTTTACTCGACTCATAAAGCAATTCGACCAAACTAAATTGTGATGACGTTAAGGTTTTTGCTTTGATCATTTCAGGTCTGGAAAAGAAATACCCTTGGTAATAAGCAAAACCTAAGTCCATCGCGGTCTTGAACTGTTGATGGGTTTCAACTTTTTCAGCCAACAATTTGATATGGGGGAAATTTTTAATCGCAGTAATCACTTCATTAATGGTCTCTAATGAAGTGTCTAGGAAATCAATTTTAATAATATCGATAAATGGATAAAAATGGCGCCATACTGGCTGATGAATGTAATCATCTAAGGCAATAACATAACCGAGTTCTTTTAACTCTTTGCAGTGCGCTAACAACCGCTTACCTGGCTTAACTGTTTCTAAAATTTCGACCACTAACTGCTCGGTAGGAACCAACTTTGGATACCCTTTTTCGATGGTCTCAAGGGTGAAATTAATAAACGCGGGCTTATCACCGGTAAAATCACTCATCGAAAAATCAAATTGACTAGCGGTTACAATTTTTGACGTTGCTTCATCGCCATCGATATCAGGAAAAGCATTGGTAATACCATCTCTAAATAGCAATTCATAGGCAAATAAATTTTGGTCTCGATCTAAAATTGGTTGCCGAGCAGCATGAAAAAACATAAAACAGTGAACTCTTTTTAATCAGTTAAATTTATAGTAACAAAAATACTCAATAGAGTAATAATAAATTACTCTATTTTTTACAATGTTAGCAGGTTTACACTATTCATTATTTTTAGAAACTCTCGTTCTAAAAACAACCGTTAATACAGCAGAAACCATTAACAACAACGGATAATAACCATGTAGTGATATTTCTACCGGTGACAATTTAAACATCGTCCCAAGCAATAATGCTTGTGCGCCATAGGGTAATAACCCTTGAATTGAACAAGCAAAAATATCCAATAAACTCGCACTGCGTTTGGGTGAAACATCGTGCGCTTTGGCAAGGTTTTTGGCGACATCGCTCGACACAATAATAGCCACCGTGTTATTAGCCGTGGCTAAGTTCGCTAAGCATACCGTCCCTGCTATACCTAATTCCGCCGCTGGAGCACTGACCTTATGGGTACTGCCACTAAAACGTGTTAATAAATTATCAATCAAACGGCAAATAAAGGCTAAACCACCTTGGTGCTTCATCACTGCACCTAAACCGCCAATAAACAATGATAAAATAAATATTTCCTGCATATTCCCAAAACCAGTATAAATGTCTTTTGAATAGCTCATCAAGCCATAGTCTGGACTACTGATCATCCCTACGGCACCAGCGAGAATAATGCCAGTACCTAGCACAACAAACACATTAATCCCCACAACAGCCATCACTAAAATAGCAATATAAGGAAATACTTTTAACCATTCTATTGATCCTGATTCAGGCAATGTTTCGCCTTGACCCAAAAAATATAACAGAATGATAACAGCTAAGGCAGCGGGAGTCGCAATGCGTAAGTTTTCTTTAAATTTATCGCGCATTTCACACCCTTGCGTACGAGTTGCCGCAATGGTGGTATCAGAAATAACAGAAAGGTTATCACCAAACATCGCACCACTGAGGACCGCGCCAGCCATCACGCCATAGCCAATACCTGTGACATCCGCAACACCAATTGCGATCGGAGCGACTGCCCCCAACGTCCCCATCGATGTGCCCATTGCGGTCGCAATAAAGGCGCTAATAATAAAGAAGCCAGGTAATATAAACCAGCTGGGAATAACGCTTAAACCGAGATTAACCGTCGCCTCAACTCCGCCAGTTGCAGTTGCTACCGCCGCAAAACCACCAGCAAGCAAATAAATAATACACATCGCAATAACACTACTATCACCCACTCCCGCAATGAATTGATCTACGGTTTGATTAATCGAATCTTTAGACAGGATCAACGCTAAAATTAATGCAGGCAACACGGCAATTGGCGCAGGAAGCTGATAGAAAGCAAACTCAACGCCTTGCATCGTTAAATAAGTACCGGTACCTAAGAATAATACGAGAAATAATATTAACGGTAATAATGCCGCGCCATTAGCTGTCATGGTATTAGGATTAGCTTGATTCATTGATTGAGTTCTTTGGTCCAAAAAATCAAAATAACGGAATTAGCGCCAACTGTCAACTTTAGCCATCTAAACGGCTATTTGTTTTAAAGGATAAAAAGACCACAAATGTGGTCTTTCTACCTTAACTAACCCTCAATCCTTAGTGCCAGCCTTCGACGCCTTTCATATCAGGTAGCTCATGAGCAATCCCTTTATGACAATCGATACAGGTTTTTTCACCACTAGCTAATGCTGTTGAATGCATTTTAACGCTGCGACTACCTTGTTCAGAGAAGTCCATGTATTCAAAATTGTGACAGTTTCGGCACTCTCTTGAGTCATTGTCTTTCATCCGTTTCCACTCACGCATCGCCATGGACTTGCGATGATCAACAAACTTCTCTCGTGTATCAATGATGCCGGTCAGCATACCCCACACTTCTTTACTCGCTGCAATTTTACGAATAATTTTATGGGTCCAATCCTTAGGCACATGACAGTCGGGACAAGTAGCACGCACACCTGAGCGATTAGAGTAATGAATAGTTTCACGATATTCCTGATAAACATTATCAGCCATTTCGTGACAACCGGTACAAAATTCTTCGGTGTTAGTGAGTGATAATGTGGTATTAAATCCACCCCAAAACACCACGCCACCAACAAAGCCTAATGCCAACACCAGACCCACTCCAGCCTTGCTGGGCGTAGACAGCGTGAGCCACAATTTTTTTAATATGTTCATATCTTCCCCCTCAGCTATTTATACTGAGATAATGAATCAACGGCTTTGAAATCATTTTCAACCAACGGTCTACCATCAACTTGAGGAACGTGACACTGTTGACAAAAATAGCGACGTGGTGACACATCGGACAACGTCATGCCTTCGCGTGTTTCAAAATGCGTTGGACTAATTTTAGTTGCTCCGGTTTCACGTGCGTATTTCCAACCATGACAAGACAAACATTTATTGACATTCAAATTAACTTTGTAACCACGAACTTGATGAGGAATAATCGGTGGTTGGTGAACATAATTACGCTGTAATGGCTCACGATCTTTTAACACCCGCTTATGTTTATCAGCGCTACGTGTTACATCTAACTCTGCACTACCACGTAATGACTCAACGCCGCCATTATTAACCATTATTTCAGCTTTGGTTTGTGCTACTGCTCCAGTAGCTATGCTCATTGCGATAAGCACTATCATTATTTTTTTCATTTTTATACTCCGCCTTATTGGCAAACCTTTCAGCATTATCAAGAGCATCCAATCGTTGCGACGCTCTCACCTCAATTACGCTTTACGCACTTTAATCGCGCATTTTTTATAATCGGTTTGTTTTGATAATGGATCTGTCGCATCAAGGGTGAGTTTATTAATCAGCTGACGCGCATCAAACCACGGTACAAACACCAAGCCAACAGGCGGTCTGTTACGACCACGTGTTTCAATTCGACTCTTCATTTCACCACGACGTGATTCCACAATAACCTCGTCACCGCGACGTAAGTTACGCTTGCGCGCATCATCAGGGTGCATAAAGACCACAGCATCTGGGAATGCACGATACAACTCAGAAACACGACGGGTCATTGAACCAGAATGCCAATGCTCTAGCACTCGACCGGTACATAACCACATGTCATATTCTTCATCCGGTGATTCAGGCGGTTTTTCATAAGGTGCAGCAATAATGAATGCCTTACCATCTGGCTTACCGTAAAATTCAAAATCCTTACCTTTACCAACATAAGGATCAGATCCTTCTTTAAAGCGCCATAGGGTTTCTTTACCATCAACTACGGGCCAACGAAGACCACGGGCTTTTTGATACATTTCGTAAGGGGCTAAATCATGACCGTGACCGCGACCAAAAGTGGCGTATTCTTCGAATAGCCCTTTTTGAACATAGAAGCCACAATCGTGTGCATCATCGTTAAGCTCTTTGGCTTCATCAATTGAGAATGCATCAACATTGCCATTACGGTACAACACGTCATACATGGTTTTGCCACGTAAATGTGGTGCTTTAGCTAACAGCTCTTCGTCCCACACTTCTTCAATTTTGAAGCGCTTTGAAAATTCCATTAGTTGCCACAAATCGGACTTTGCTTCGCCCGGTGCTTTAACTTGCTGGAACCATTGCTGAGTACGACGTTCGGCATTACCGTAACAACCTTCTTTTTCTACCCACATTGCTGTCGGTAAAATTAGATCCGCTGCTTGACATGTTACCGTTGGGTAAGGGTCTGATACCACGATGAAGTTATCAGGATTACGGTAACCAGGTAATCCCTCTTCATTCATGTTTGGTGCCGCTTGCATGTTGTTATTACACATCACCCAGTAAGCGTTTAGCTTACCGTCTTTAAGCATCCGGTTTTGTTCTACAGCATGATAACCTGGCTTACCAGGGATTGTGCCCTCAGGTAATTTCCAGATTTTTTCAGCGATATCACGATGGGCTTTTTTCTTGACCACTAAATCTGCTGGTAAACGATGTGAGAATGTTCCTACTTCACGTGCCGTACCACAGGCCGAAGGCTGACCGGTTAATGAGAATGGTCCGTTACCTGGTAACGATATTTTACCGGTTAACAAGTGAATGTTATAAACCAAGCTGTTCATCCACACGCCACGGGTATGTTGATTCATGCCCATGGTCCACAGTGACATTACCTTCACTTTTGGATCAGCATAAGCTTTCGCCATTTCAATTAATTTCTTCGCTGGAACACCAGAAATTTCTTCTGTTTTCTCGACGGTATATTCAGCAACTTGCGCTTTATATTCCTCGAACGTCATGTCATGAATTTTACCTTTAGACGCAACATTCTTCGCGGCTTGCTCGAGCTTATGCTCAGGGCGTAAACCATAACCAATATCAGTAGTCGCTTTCTTGAAGTGGGTATGCTTATTAACAAAGTCCCAGTTCACTGAATCGGTTTGAATAATGTAGTTTGCAATGAAGTTGGCAATGGCTAAATCGGTATTTGGCGTAAAGATCATGCCGTTATCGGCTAACTCAAATGAGCGATGCTTATAAGTAGACATCACATGCACTTTAACATGCTCTTGAGACAACCGACGATCCGTTAAACGCGACCATAATATCGGATGCATTTCTGCCATATTCGAGCCCCACAGCACGAAACAGTCAGACGCTTCAAAGTCATCATAACAACCCATGGGCGCATCAATACCAAAGGTACGCATAAAACCACCAACAGCCGATGCCATACAATGACGAGCATTAGGATCAATATTGTTAGAGCGGAAACCAGCTTTCATCAGCTTAACAGCCGCATAACCTTCCATCACCGTCCATTGACCAGAACCAAACATGCCAATGGCAGTAGGTCCTTTGTCTTTTAAGGTCTTTTTAAACTTCATCGCCATAACATCAAAGGCTTTATCCCAGCTCACTGGCACAAAATCACCTTCTTTATCATATTCACCGTCAGTCATCCGTAATAATGGTTGGGTTAAGCGGTCCTTACCGTACATAATTTTCGATAAAAAATAGCCTTTAATACAATTAAGACCTTTGTTAACAGGTGCATCTGGATCGCCCTGAGTCGCAACCACTTTACCATCTTGACTACCAACCAGAACGCTACAACCGGTACCGCAAAAGCGACATGGCGCTTTGTCCCATTTAATTTTACTTTTTGCAGAATCGGTCACTAGATTAGATGCGGTGGCTGGAATAGCGATTCCAGCTGCGGCTGCTGTAGCTGCGATTGCGTTTGCTTTAATGAAGTCACGTCTTGATAAACTCATCACTTCTCCTCCTGACTGTATCGTTCATTGATATGAACGTTAATTATAATTATCTAAAATTGATTGGTTCATTTGGTGATTTTGGTTGATGTGGCACTAACCCAGCGTCGTTGTGGTGGAAAATCAACGAGGTATCGAGCACACCATCTAACTGACTAAGATGAGTGATAATATCAACAATGTTTTTCTCTTTGTCGCTTGACTCAACAGTCACTACCATTGCACCTTCCGTCGTTATTTCATGGACTTCAGTACCGGGTAAGGCATTAAGTTGATTGGCTAAATTTTGGCAATTTTGTGGGAATGCTTTCACTAGCACTCCAGCAACATGAACAGGTTCATGCTCAAGTAAATTAATCATGGTATTAAACCTATCGTTATTGTTGAGATTGTTTGGTTAGCATCTTTAAGACCAGCAAAGACACAGCAGCAACACCAGCGAAACCGATTATGAAAATGGTTGGCATAGCGAGATAACCTAGAACGGTCCAAATCATTGACTCTAGTGCACTCATAGTTAGGGCTCCAATAAAATTCTATGCTGACCATTTTATGGCTTTCATCACAAAGGATCTTGATCATGGTCAAGTTCCACGCTAATTCCCCATAAAGTGCATGGATAAAATTTCAATCAGATCTGACCAGAACACTTAAGCTAATGAATTAGAAAAATTTACTGAAGAAGGTTGCTATACTGACCAATCACATAAAAATTTAATCTATTGGAGCAACTACTTTTGAGTTATTTGTTGTCTATCGTCTATATATGTTGGGTTGCTATTATTTCGATAGTCCTTTTTCCTATAGCCATCATTATCCGCATTGTCAGTACCCCTTTTGATAAGCGGCTGGTCGCTCTTAATTTCTTTAGCCATTTCTGGGGGGGGTGTTACCTTTGGAGTATGCCTTTTTGGTCAATGCGCGTTAGTGGGCGAAACAAATTTGTGACCAACAAGCCCTATGTGATTGTGTCAAACCATCTATCCATGATTGATGTATTGGCTGTTTCAATGCTTTTTGTTCATTTTAAATGGGTCTCAAAAATAGAAAACTTTAAAATCCCCTTTGTTGGCTGGGCGATGTATTTAAATAAATACGTCGCGATTGAACGCGGAGGTATGAAGTCAATCAAAATGATGATGAGCCAATCGCGAGCACATTTAGGCAATGGCAGCTCTATTTTTATCTTTCCTGAGGGCTCTCGTTCAGCAGATGGTCAACTTAAACCCTTTAAAACCGGCGCGTTTAAATTAGCCAAAGAAATGAATGTCGCGATTATGCCGGTGGTGTTAGCGGGTACCGACCAAGCTGCGCCAAAGCATAGCTTGCACTTTAAGGGTCGTCATAAGTTAACCATTGATGTATTAGACCCTATCGAACCAGAAGAATATCAAGACCTTACAATTAAAGAGATTTCTGTTCTGGTTCATGACAGAATAAAGCAAGCGCAATTGATATCACAACAAAAGGAAAGTTAAATGGGATTATTAGACAGCTTACTTGGCAATGCATCAGAACTGGATAGCGAAGAGCTAAACCAAGAGTTTTCACCTATTTTGGCCGACAACGAACAGGTTGAACTTGGGTTTAAGCTCATTCGCGATATGTTTATCTTTACCAACAAACGAATGATTATCATCGATAAGCAAGGATTAACCGGTAAAAAAATTGAATATCACTCGGTGCCTTTTAAGTCGATTACCCATTTCATTATCGAAAGCGCGGGACACTTTGATATGGACTCAGAACTTAAAATTTGGATTTCAGGCACCACTGACCCTATTATTTATGAGCTAAAACGTGGTGCAGATGTCGTCGCGATCCAAAAAACCTTAGCTAATTGCATGTTTGGTTAAACCGAGCCACTAGTTGCTCTTTTTTAGTTTTAGTGAGTTTTTTAAGCTGTGCCTCCAGTTTTCCGGCACAGCTGCGATCTTCCACTTGCTGGTTATACACCATCGTCACAGGGCGGCGCACTCGAGTGTATTTAGCCCCCTTTGGTAAACCGTTATGCTCAAGTTCACGCCGCACCAAGTCGGTTGTAACTCCACAATACAATGAATTATCATTGCATCGCATCAGGTACACATACCAATCAGTTTTTTTAGTCACTTAGATTCCTTCATCGTCAGATTAACCAAATCAATATAATTAAACCAACATTTAAAAATAAAAAACATTTAATAACATAAGCTTAAATGTTTGGCTTCATTATTGCTTTAATCATTAATATTGACGTGAACAACTAAGGAAAGCAATTATCATGCAAAAATTAAAAAAACTATCTATTACGATCATCGGTGGTCTCCTACTATTATTAGGATTGATCATGATAGTGCTACCGGGCCCAGCCATCTTAATTATTCCATTAGCACTGACTATTTTAGCCCTAGAATACCAGTGGGCAAAACACTATTTGAAAATTTCACAACGGATGCTGAGTCAAGCCGGCCGAAAAATGGACGCTTTCATCAGAAAATTAAAACGTAAACACTAATTCCTATTCAATCCGGCTTTATGTACAATATCCCTCCAAAATTCTGTTAGCTGGATCACACAAATGAATCAAGATGAAATGAAAAAAGCCGCTGGCTGGGCTGCGTTAAAATATGTTGAGAAAGACACTATTATTGGTGTTGGTACCGGCTCAACCGTTAATCATTTTATTGATGCCTTAGGCAGTATCAAAGGCGATATTGAAGGCGCTGTATCGAGCTCTGAAGAGTCTACTCGACGCTTAAAAGAATACGGCATTCCAGTGTTTGACCTTAACACCGTTGACCAATTAAGTGTCTATGTTGACGGGGCCGATGAAATTAATCACCACATGCAGATGATCAAAGGCGGTGGCGCGGCATTAACACGCGAAAAGATCATTGCTGCCGTCGCAGAGAAATTTGTCTGTATTGCTGATCAAAGTAAATATGTCAAGTTACTAGGTGACTTTCCACTGCCAGTCGAAGTCATTCCAATGGCCCGGTCTTATGCTGCTCGCCAGCTAGTTAAACTCGGTGGAGATCCGGTGTACCGTGAAGGTGTGCTCACCGACAACGGCAATGTTATTCTTGATGTTTATAATTTAAAAATCGAAAATGCTTGTGATTTAGAGCGAAAAATCAATAACATTGTTGGTGTAGTAACTAACGGTTTTTTTGCCGAACGTAGTGCCGACACTTTATTACTGGCCACCCCAAATGGGGTTGAGACAATCAACAAATAAAGTAGCCCTGTAATGATCCTCGTGACTAATAGCATTTGGTTACGGGTGTTTTTTAATCTCTACCCGCCAAAAAACAAACATTAACAACAAATTAACATCAAGCACTATAAAACTAGTTGATAACCATCATTTCTCAAGCGTATTTCCCTATACATTAGCCTCGTAACATATTAATTATCGCCATGGTTATCAAGGGCTGTAGCTTATATAAATATTTTTATTCTTATTTCAATTTATCATTATCATTAAATGGTTAAATTTGTTACTTTAAAGTCTAATACCTCCGTAATTGTTGCTAGGAATAAAAAAGATGGCTCATTTTTCACTCACCAAAGACAAAATTAAAATATTACTGCTTGAAGGGTTACACCCGAGTTCATTAGAAGTACTGCAAAATGCTGGCTATCAAAATATCGAGTGCTTAAAAACGTCCTTACCGGAAGAAGAGCTAATCGAAAAAATCAAAGATGTCCATTTCATTGGTATTCGCTCACGCACCGAACTTAACGAAAACGTTATCGCCGCAGCGAATAAATTAGTGGCGATCGGTTGCTTTTGTATTGGCACTAATCAGGTCAACTTGGCGGCGGCAGAGAAGCGTGGCATTCCCGTTTTTAATGCCCCGTTCTCAAATACCCGCTCAGTCGCCGAACTAGTATTAGGTGAAACATTACTATTGTTACGTGGTATTCCAGAGAAAAGCGCTAAAGCCCATCGAGGTGAATGGCAAAAATCTGCAACCGGTTCATTTGAAGCCCGTGGTAAACAATTAGGTATTATTGGTTATGGCCACATAGGGATGCAACTGGGGATCCTAGCGGAAAACCTCGGGATGCGGGTACGGTTTTATGATATCGAAGACAAACTGCCACTGGGTAACGCCAGTCAAATTGCTAAAATGGACGAACTATTGGCTACGTCCGATATTATTACTTTGCATGTGCCAGAAACACCGCAAACAAAATATATGTTTAAAGCCAAACAATTGGCAACAATGAAGGCCGGTGCAATCTTTATTAATGCATCACGCGGTACAGTGGTCAATATTGATGACTTAGCGGACTCATTAAAAAGTGGTCATATTAGTGGGGCAGCAATCGATGTATTCCCCGTTGAACCTAAATCAAATAATGAAGAGTTTACCTCACCATTACGCGGTATCGACAACGTCATTTTAACCCCTCATGTTGGTGGTAGCACGCAAGAAGCGCAACAAAACATTGGTATTGAAGTCGCTGGGAAACTGGCCAAATACTCTGACAATGGCTCAACATTATCAGCGGTTAACTTCCCTGAAGTATCGCTACCTCAGCATGTTGGCTCGTCTCGTCTTTTACATATTCACCATAACCAACCAGGCATTATGAATCAGATTAATATGGCCTTTGCCGAGCGTAACATTAATATTTCAGCGCAATATCTCCAAACTACCGCAGAAATTGGCTATGTTGTGATGGAGGTCGACTCTAAAGACGCCGACGTCGCACTCGATGAATTAAATAAAATTGAAGGTACAATCAGAGCCCGTACTTTGCACGCTCTGTAGTATTCTTTAATTGCTGCGTAAATTGTTTTGATCTGCGCAGCAAACTCCCTTAGGATCAGAGGCATTCTTATTTAGCTATTTACTAGGTGCAACGTGCCAACTTCTCTTACTTTAACCTCCTTTGATATATTCCCAGATTTAACGGTCGGACTCACAAAATTAACCGGTGCCGATAATGTTAGTTTCTTACAAGGACAATTAACCTGTGACGTTGCCACCTTGACCAAAGAGCATTCCTTACTTGGTGGTCATTGTGATCCCAAAGGAAAGATGCTCGCCGTGGTACGTTTATTTCAATATCAAGACAGTATTCTCGCGCTACAAGCTGCCAACAATGCAGCGAGTCATTTACCCAGTTTAAAGAAATACGCAGTATTCTCGAAAGTGGATATTTCAGTCTGTTCTGATCAATTCACCGTTATCGGCCTCGCGGGTGAAGAAGCTAAGCAATGGTTAATTGAGTACGCTAATTACCCAGCACAACCCGTTAACGACAACGATTGTTTTGAGAGCCCTTTTGGCTTACTCACTAGCGCGCCTTTTGGCCAGAGATTCCTGTTGATTGCAACTAAACAACAGGCACAAGATTTGTTGACAGCGTTACCACAACAAGCAGCGACACAATCCAATGATGTCTGGCACGCCTTAGACTTGTTAAGCGGTTCACCTGAAATCACACCACAAACACAAGCACAATTTGTCCCTCAAATGCTTAATTTACAAATGATTGATGGTATTAGTTTTAAGAAAGGATGTTATATCGGTCAAGAAACAGTCGCTAGAATGCATTTTCGTGGTCTCAATAAACGGTCGATGTTTATTTTGCGCGCAACATCACAGCTAAGTGTTAATGTCGGTGATAGTCTCGAACGTCAAGTTGAGAGTGGTTGGCGTAATGCAGGTACCATCATTGGTGTACAAACGGTTGAGCAACAAACGATTATCACGGCTGTTTTACCCAGTGATAGTGAACCAGGCGCGGTGTTAAAATTGACCAATACCGAAGATACTTTAATCCTGTCAACCCCAAATTATTTTGAGCTAAAGACTAAATAGCTCAAAGTGACCTTAGCCAGAAAGAATGCGCGAAGGTCACATCAATAATAAGAATAATAATGAATAAAATAAGCAAACGCTTGGCTAGTCTCGAGCAATTTCCCGACCAACTGCAAACGTTGATTAAATCACTGGTCGCACAACAAAATTTTTCCGGCTATTTTAGCGCCGATCAAGTCAAGCAGTTATGTCAACTCGGTACTAACCATCAACAATTATTACGGTTACTGATCCCATTAGCGCAAACCTACAGCATTGCTCCGTTATCTGAATTTTACGTCGGGGCTGCCGCATTATCGGCGTCGGGAGCAATTTACCTCGGTGCTAACATGGAACTGCCGCCGCAGAACTTAGGTCAAACTATTCATGCAGAACAATCAGCCATTAGCCATACTTGGCACCATGGCGAATCATCGATCACTCTGCTCGCTGTCAGTGCAACGCCTTGCGGACACTGTCGCCAATTTATGAATGAACTACCTCAAGCGAATCAACTTGAGATTTTATTACCGGATCAACAGAGCATACAATTAAGTCAGTTACTTCCTCACTCTTTTGGCCCCAGTGACTTAGCCGTCGCCGACCGTTTAATGAAATCAGCACCATATGCACTCAATAAAAGTACCAGCGATCCTTTACTAAATGCTGCTATTAACGCTGCACAGCAAAGCTACAGTCCTTACAGTAATAGCCCAAGTGGTATCGCCTTAAAAACCAAGCGCGCCATTTATCAGGGTCGTTATGCTGAAAATTGTGCCTATAATCCAAGCCTATCCCCTTTGCAATCGGCCTTAATTGCCGTACATTTAGCTAACGACAATTTTTGTGATATTACCGAAGCCGTATTAGTGGAGAGTAAGTCACGTCAAATATCACAACTGGCTATTAGCCAGAACATACTATCGGAACTCGGTGATATTGATTTAATTCATTACGCTATTTAAATTTAGATAAGGACAGTTATGGCACAAGCGAACTCATTAAAAAGTATTTTTTACGCCCTTGGTGCTAATTTCGTGATTGCTATCGCCAAGTTTGCGGCGGCAATTCATACGGGATCAGGCGCGATGATGGCCGAAGCAGTTCACTCCGCTGCTGACTGTTCTAATCAAGGGCTATTACTGCTCGGGTTTAAAAAAGCTAAAAAGCCGCCATCGCGAGAGCATCCATTAGGTCACGGTAAAGAAATCTATTTTTGGTCGTTTATTGTCGCTATTATGCTTTTTTCGGTTGGCGGGATGTTTTCAATCTACGAGGGCATGCACAAACTTGACAGTGATGAGCCTTTATCATCGCCTTATGTTGCCATCGCAGTATTAGTGTTCGCTATTTTCGCTGAAGGTGCCTCACTGTGGGGCTGTATCCTTGAAATCAACAAGGTTCGTGGCGAACGTAGTTTGTGGCGCTGGTTTAGAGAAAGTCGTCAAAGTGAATTAATTGTGGTGTTTGGTGAAGATCTCGCGGCACAAATCGGCTTAATATTTGCGCTAGGTGCGATTATTTTGACCATGATCACTGGTAATCCCATTTATGATGCCATTGGCTCTATCGGGATCGGCGTTCTATTAATTGTGATTGCAATATTAATCGCACGAGAGGTCAAAGACTTACTTGTTGGTCAAGGCGTTGACCCATTAGTTGAAAAGAAAATGCGCGATTTCTTGTCGCAGCATAGCGATATTACCCAATTATATAGCCTGCTAACTTTGCAACTAGGGCCCGATGTCATGGTGGCGATCAAAGCTCAGATGGATACGGAGCTTTCGAGTAAAGAAATGATTAATAAAATTAATGCAACCGAACTGGCCTTTAAGCAACAATTCCCAGAGGTAGTTTGGTTGTTTTTCGAACCAGACTGTAAAGATTAACTACTACACATAAAAAAAGGATTTATTATGAATATCACTTTAAAAGCCCTGCTAATCGCTAGTACCCTATCACCTAGTTTGGCGATGGCATCCGATGAGCACAAGCCAATTACCCACACGGTCGGGGTTTTCACTGGCGTCACCATCAATGACGGTGAATCGGACTCAAGTTACGGCCTTGAGTATGAATATAAATTAAATCAAGATTGGGGTGTCGGATTAGTGTATGAGAAAACTCCTGACGCTCACCATGAAGATGGTATTACGGTGACCCTTGCTTCTGTCTATGCCCACCCAACGGCCAATTGGCGGATTGGATTTGGTGTTGGTCAAGAAAAAATTGGTGGTCACCACAGCTACACCAAAGATCTAATTCGTACCAGTGTCGCCTATGATTTTCACTTAGCCAGTTTCGGTATTGCCCCTTCGCTAGCTTTTGATGTCGTGGATGGCGACACAGCAACTGTGGTCGGATTAGCGTTCACTAAATCATTTTAAGCTAGGCTTGTCGCAGGCGTATCGAACAGCGCCTGCAATGTTTCAACAAATCGCCCAACATGCAGGCCATCCATCACTCCGTGATGCACTTCCACTGATAATGGCATCATCATCTTTCCTTGCTTGAGACTACACTGACCAAACACAATTTTAGGAATCGAGTCGACTTGATCTGTATTTCTCGCATTACTGAAACTGGTAAAGCTTATCCAAGGCAATACCGACATATGAACCACATTTTGCAACATCTCCCCCCCCACAAAGTTAGCTGCAACAAAAGGGGTCGATTTAACCAGCTGTTCTGTTTTTGTTGCCGCGACAGTAAATTTATCATAGGTTGGTTGATAGGGTAAATTGCAAAACCGCATCATTTCATCATCACCTAATATCGCAACACTAATCGCAATATCAGGATAAATCCTAACTTGTTGCTCAACAATCCGATATTGAAAACTTTGATTACTATTAACCGCCTGTTGAGTCAAAAACAAATAGCCATGAAAAAAACTGACTTGCTGTTGTCTACAAAATTGATACAGCGCCGTCGCATCAACCTCACAGCAAATATTAAACCAAGGCTGAGTCGCAGATTGATAAAATTTAAAATGTTCAATCCGTGACCAGATGGATAAATCTATATTTTTATAATTCATATTTACTTATTCAAGATTAGGTGTTGAGATAGTCAACAATATTATGGCTTAATTGGTTGACTAAGCGTTGACGTGCCTCGGTCGTTGCCCAAGCAATATGTGGTGTTATCACTAAATTATCACCGGAGTAATCGAGCAAGCAGTTACCATCTATGGGCGGCTCTGTTGATAAAACATCAAGTGCAGCCCCTGCAATCACATCATTTTTTAATGCATCAACCAAATCAGGCTCATTAATTAAACCGCCACGAGCTGTATTAATTAATAAGGCGCTAGGTTTCATTTTGGCAAAGATTTGTCGGTTAAAAAGGTCAGTATTATCATCAGTCAGAGGGCAGTGTAAGCTAATGACATCGGCATGGGTCAATAATTGTTCGAACGACACTCGCTCATCACGAATCACCGTCGCATCAGGTCGCTCTGCTATCATTATTTTCATCCCAAATGCTTGGGCTAATTTAGCACTCGCTTGACCCAAACGACCAAAACCAACAATACCAAAGTTTTTATTGGCTAATTCAAGCATTGGAAAATCAAGATTACAAAAAAACTCACTGGTTTGCCATTGGCCCAGTTTAATGAACCGTTGATAACTGGCCACTTTATTGGTCAATTGTAATAGCAGACTAAAAGTATGTTGCGCCACCGATGCCCCAGCATATCCCGCGACATTAATGACTTTAATCCCTAACTTTTCAGCCATCACTAGGTCTATATTATTCGTGCCAGTTGCCGTCACCGCAATTAATTTTAATTTAGGCAGCGCCGTTAATACCGCCGCCGTTAGTTGAACTTTGTTGGTGAACACGACATCAGCGTTAGCACATCGGTCAACTATTTCATGATCTGACGTTAACGGGTAAACTTGCCAAGTATTAAAAAGATTAGCCAATACGGTTAAATCGACATCATCACCTAATGTTTTTTGATCGAGTAATACTGCATTTAATGTCACAATAAATCCTACTAAATTAATCACCTCTGTTTAAGGTGTTCAATCATGACAGATAATAAAGATCACAATCAAGACCACAAGCCAGATAATAAACCCGAATGTATATACTGCAAGAAGATGCGGGCGATTATTATTTGGGGTGTTTTGATGTATTTGTTTTTTCAATATGTGTATTTAGCCTGAACTCAGGATATTTAGATAAATATTGATATAAACCACTATCGTTTCATTACGTAAACGATATAATGACGATTAAATTCTAATAGATAAATGCAGATATGTTGACCGATATATTTTCCGCTGGTGCGACTATTTTTTATGGCCTGAGCTTTGTGTTGGTTATCAAAAATATTTTTCAGCACGCACAAATCAGTGATAAATTCATTTTTAGCAGTGCCCTGCTCGCTATTTTATGCCATAGCGTAGCACTGGCAACCACGATTATTGCATCTGACGGTCAAAATATGAGTATTTTGGCGGTAGCGTCTATTGTCAGTTGGATCATTGCCACCATGCTCACTATTGCATTACCGCGATTTTCCATTGCTTCATTATTGCCTGTTGTTTATGGGTTTGCGATGTTTGCGGTGCTCGGATTATGGCTTGTTCCATCGAGTTACATCACTCACTTTGAAACCCACCCTGAAGTGCTGATTCATATCTGCTTAGCACTAAGTGCTTACAGCACGATGGTCATCGCCGCTTTTTATGCCGTACAACTATCAATCATCAATAAAAAACTGAAAAACAAACAACTCAATTTAGCTAAATCACCACTGCCACCGTTATTAACGGTCGAAAAGCAATTATTTCAGCTGATTTTGGCCGGGGTCATCTTACTAACTCTGTCATTGGCAACCGGTTTTTTCTTTCTAGAAGATATGTTTGCCCAAGGTAAAGCCCATAAAGCTATTTTATCATTAGTCGCTTGGTCTCTTTATAGTTACCTACTATGGCGACATTTTGACCGTGGCGTCCGAATCCAAATGGCCGTTCAGTTTACCATTGCTGGCGCAGTTATCTTAACCCTCGCTTACTTTGGTAGCCGTTTCGTTAGCGAAATCCTGCTATAACCGATATAATGATTAACTTGACAGTTCCTTACTACACCCCGTATAAGGAACTTATTATATTAATAAAGGAAATATCTACTTGGACAGCATATCTACCCTAACCTTATTTGGGATCCTGTTCGTTCTAATTGTACTGTCAGCTTATTTTTCTAGCTCAGAAACTAGCATGATGTCATTAAACCGTTATCGCTTACGACATCGGGTCAAAAACAAAGACAAAGCAGCTAAGCGTGTGGAAAAATTGTTACAGCGCCCCGACCGCTTAATCGGTTTAATTTTAATTGGTAATAATCTCGTTAATATTGCTGCCTCTGCGCTTGCAACCGTCATTGGTATCAGGCTATTTGGCGATGTTGGCATTGCCATTGCAACCGTGACTTTAACCTTTGTTATTTTGATTTTTGCTGAAGTTACCCCCAAAACAATTGCCGCCTTACACCCTGAAAAAATTGCGTTTCCAAGTTCGCTGATATTAACCCCTTTACTGGTTATTCTTTATCCTTTTGTGTGGCTAGTCAATATTATCACCAATGGTATTTTGATGATTTTTGGCATTAACGCCAATGATAAAACCATCGATCAGTTAAGCAGTGATGAACTGCGCACGGTCGTGATTGAAACCGCTGGTTTAATTCCAGAAAAACATCAACAAATGCTGACCAGTATTTTAGATCTTGAGAAAGTCACCGTTGAAGACATCATGGTGCCTCGCAATGAGATTGCTGGTATCGATATCAATGACGATTGGAAAGGCATTCAACGTCAGCTCAAAAATAGCCAACATACTCGGATACTACTTTTTCGCGATAATGTGGATGATGCGGTAGGTTTTATCCATGCCCGAGACTTAATGCACCTGCAATCGAAGGGACAATTTGATAAATCGAATATGGTTCGTTCGGTCCGTGAGCTTTACTTTATTCCTGAAGGTGCCAGTTTAAATGTTCAATTATTAAAATTTCAAGAGAACAAAGAGCGAATTGGCCTGGTCGTCGATGAATACGGTGACATTCAAGGCTTGGTTACTCTCGAAGATATCCTTGAAGAAATTGTTGGCGATTTTACCACGGGGGTCTCTTCGGCCATCAGTGATGAGATACACTTGCAAGAGGATGGCAGTTACATTATTGATGGCACCATGAATATTCGTGAACTAAACCGCGAAATGAACTGGCACCTACCCATTGACGGCCCTAAGACACTTAACGGATTAATCATTGAATATCTTCAGGATATTCCATCATCGGGTGTTAGTTTCAGAATTGATGGTTACCCAATTGAAGTACTCGAAGTTGACAACAACATGATTAAGCGTATTCGGATTATTCCTGAACTCTTTGAGCCCAAAGCTAACCCAAACATCGATACTGACGAAGATGACTAGCCCCTCAAATTAACTTGATGAGCGGTGTTGTTTAATTCGCTCATAAGCCGCTTGAATATCTTGTGCTTTCTGATTGGCAATCGCTAACATTTCCTGCGGCAAACCTTTAGCTGCTAACTTGTCAGGATGGTGCTGTGACATCTGCTTTTTCCATGCCTTCTTAATGGCCTTATCATCATCGGAGGCCGACACACCCAGCATATCGTAGGCATCGTCCAGAGAAGGGGCATTAGTATTATTACCTCCTTGTTGATGATGATAATGCATTTGTGCTTCAAGCTGCTGTAATAAGCGCTCGATATCTCGTACCGAAAAACCAAGAATGCGCGCCACCACATGCAGTATTTCACGTTCTTTAGGATGCAGTTCACCATCGGCAAATGCCGCTTGTAACTGCACTTCTAAAAATAATTGCAGGATATCCCGCTGACCAAATGAACTACGTTTAAAATCTTTGAGTACTTGTTCTAATTCAAAATCGCCAGTCTTTCCTTGCGCAAAGGCTGCTTGTGCTTCACGGCGTTTATCACCAGATAAACCCATTTTATCCATCAAAACCGAAGCCGCTTGAATTTCCTGTGCCGTGACTTGCCCACTGGCTTTGGCGATATGACCAAAGACCGAAAATACCGCATGAAAGAACACCGCTTGATTAGTAAATGAATTCTTATTAACAAAAAACTTACTGAAGCCACCTTGATTTGAAAAATCTTGGCTCATACCGCGGTCAAAACGATAACCTAAATAAAGTCCAAACAAGGCACCAAAAAGACCACCAAAAAAGAATCCGAAGATTACGCCTAACACTTTTCCCCAAATATTCACTCTTTATCCTCTAATTCAAGTTGATACTCAAGCGTTGATAGTCGCTCAGGTGTGCCAACATCGGTCCATTGGGCCGATAAAATTTGACCGCTTATTTGATGTTGATTGATTGCTTGTTTTAATATTGGCGCTAATGCCATACGTTTAACGGTTAACGACGTAAATAACTGCGGGTGATATAACCCCAATCCGGTATAAGTATATTTAACGGCACCATCAATATTTAACAAATGGTCATTGATTGAGAAATCACCGTTAGGATGATGTTCAGGGTTTTTGGTTAGCAATAAATGAGCTAAACATCCTGACGTTAATGTTTTAGGTAGTAACGAAAAATCAAAGTCGGTCCAAATATCACCATTAATCACCCAAAAAGGCTCCGACCCTAACAGCGGTAACGCATTAGCAATGCCGCCCGCCGTTTCAAGTGCTTGAGTCGATTCATCAGAATAAACAATCGCTAAACCCCAACGGCTACCATCCCCTAAACTATCGACTATTTTATGCCCTAACCACGCATGATTGATCACCACAGTAGTGACACCAACGGCAGCCAGCTTCTCCAAATGGTACTCAATTAAAGACTTTCCAGCCACTTTCAATAGTGGTTTTGGCAAGCTATCGGTTAAAGGACGCATTCGCTCCCCCCGCCCCGCCGCTAATATTATAGCGCGCATTGTCGCTCCTTCAATTTAAGCTTAGGTATAATGTGTCGCTCAAACAACTGCGCCAATGGCTCAAGTTGCGGGTAGTTCTGACAAACCTCAACAATATAATCAATCACCAAAGGTAAATCATTTAAATAGGCCGCTTTACCGTCACGTAAATACAAACGACTAAAAATACCACACACTTTAAGGTGTCGCTGTAAGCCCATTAAATCAAACCATTGTTGATACTGCAAAAAATCATCATCACAATAACCTAATTTCACAAACATTTGGTGTGATTGTGCTAATAATTGCTGACGTAAACCCGCTGAAAGTTTGAAATAACAATCTTTGAGCAACGAAGCAATATCATAGGTTAATGGCCCTCTCACCGTGTCTTGAAAATCAATAATGGCTAATGATTGTTGATTTATTACCATCAGATTACGGCTATGAAAATCACGATGGACTGTCACTTGAGGCTGCAATATCGCTTGATCGACTAACAGAGTAAAGCAATCATTGACTGATTGTTGTTCGCTTAACGTCAGAGCAATATCGAGATATTGAGTCACAAACCAATCACTAAATAATGAGAGTTCTAGTCTAAAAAAATCAGCATTATAATCATGTTGATGCCGCACCGGTATCTTAACTGCAGCCACCAAGCCAAGTTGTTGAACCGCCAACGGATACCATGATAAATCATTAGCATTAAGTAGTGGTAATAGTGTTTGGTCCCCTAAATCGGACAACAGAAAAAAACCTCGTTCAAAATCACTCGCTAATACCTCAGGTACATGAATCCCAGCTTGCGCATAAGCGATAGCAAATGCCACAAATTCACGGTTTTTTTCGCTGGTTGGCGGAGCATCAACTAACACGACACTGGCACCTGCCCCGTCATATCGAAAATAGCGTCTAAAGCTGGCATCCGCACTAATAACATCTAAATCAACATGAGAAAGCCCTTGTTGATTAGCAAACCAATCGCTTAGCTGCTCCTTACGTAAATCTGACAAAATATCTCCATCATTGATAGTTCTTGAAATGATTATATAATGGAAAAGGTCACGGGTATAAGATATTATACTCTGACGCTTTCTCATTGTTACTTGATACATGGAACCACAGCGTGTTTATCTTAGTCTACCAAGACATTTCGATTTTTCATCAATTGACCCATTTTTAGGTGCAAACAGCCACAATATGCGAATTTTACTGCTTATAATCTTCATTATTTCATCGGTCTTTTCGACTAAACAAGCATTAGCACAAGTAGCTAATAGCTCACCACAGCAATGCCTAATAAACTCGCCACGCTTAACAACACCACAATTACCAACTCTAGATCAACTCATTAGTGACGATCAATTGGTCATTATCTCCGATCATACAGAAATAAATTACCCTGGCCATTTGAAATATTGGGGCAATATCGATTTTATTCAAAACAATACCTTTATTCATGCTCAACGCGCTGAAATAAATCGTCAAGAAAATTCCTTTACCGCCTCAGGAAATCTTCATTTCCAAGATAAAATCATGACCCTGAACAGCGATTCATTAACAGGAACCCTCGATGGCAAAAATACTGAGTTAATCAATACCAAATACTGGTTCAATGGCATGTCAATTCATGGCCAAGCTGATAGCTTCAAAATGGCCGATGGCAAAACATTAGTCTTACGCAATGCGCTATTTACGACTTGCCCAACGGATCAACCTGATTGGGCGCTGCGAGCAAAAAAAATCACCATTGACACTGAAAATGAATGGGCAATTGTCCGTCGAGCCACCTTCGAACTGTTCGACATTCCGGTATTTTATTTCCCATATTTAACCCTGCCTATTTCGGACAAACGGGCGACTGGTTTTTTGTATCCCAATATAGGGACGAACAGTCGCAATGGTGCCGACATCTCAGTGCCATTTTATTGGAACATTGCCCCTGAATATGACTTAACATTAACGCCGCGGATCATGACCAACCGAGGCTTTCAGTTAGGGGCTAAATTTAGATATTTGGTCGACCAACAACAAGGGTTGTTAAACGTCGAATATTTAGGCTCTGATAAAGCCAGTAATTCTGAAAAACGTTATTTACTCTATTGGCAGCATCAAGGTAAAATTAATAAAAACTGGCGCATATCAACAGATGTTATCCACGCCAGTGATGATAATTATTTTAATGATATTGGTTCCGAGTTTACCAATAAAACAGATAACCAATTAATTAAAACCGCTGAATTAGGTTACTATCAAGACAGTTGGTGGCTAAATTTAAAGATTCAAGACATCAAAGTACTTGGTGCTCAAGAAAATCCTTACCAGCTGATGCCGCAACTGAGTTTTCATAGCTATCAAAATCAAATCAATCCCTTTGTTGAATACGATCTATTCTCTGAATTTAGTTATTTCGCCAACAATAAAACCGTCAACAATGAGGCTTTACGTCTCCATGTCGAGCCGACATTACGCGTGCCTTTAAACTATGCCACCGGCAGTTTAGTCACCGAATTATCACTACTTCAAACCTGGTATCAACAAACTGAAATATCCACCAATACCACCAAAAACATTAGTCGTACCTTGCCGCAGTTTCGAATTAACGCCAGCATCAATTTTGAGCGGGACGCCACTTTATTTAATCAACAATATCTACAAACCTTTGAACCACAATTTCAATACCTTTATGTCGCCAAAAAAGATCAATCTGAGATTAAACTCTACGATACCGCTAAGTTACGCGATGATTACCATGGTTTATTTAGAGCGCGTCGCTTTAGTGGTTTAGATCGCATTGCCGATGCCAACCAAATTACCTTAGGTATCACCAATCGCTTTAGAAACAGTGATAATCAAGAAACGTTTAAATTAAGCGTCGGGCAAACCTATTACCTCACAAAAAATACCACCATGCTCGATGGCACAGTGAACGAGGATGGTTCAGTGGCCTCTTCGGCATTAGCTGGCGAAATAGACTTCCAACCATTAAAACATTGGTACTTCAGTGGTGCGATTCAATTTGAACAATCAAGTCATGCGATATCTCAAGCCAAAACAACCATAGATTATCGTTTAAACAGTGATAAACTCATTCAATTTAGCCACCGTTATATCGATAAAATCAATACCACTAAAATTGATCAATTAGGCTTGCAAGGTGTCTGGCCCATTAATCAAGATTGGACATTTGTTGGTAATTATTATCGAGATATTAATTTACATCGAACTATCGAAAGTTTTATTGGTCTTCAATATGAGTCTTGCTGTTGGGCGATAACCTTACAAGCTTATCGTCAGCTCAACACCATTTACGAAAACAGCACAACCCAACCGACATCAGCTCAAGCAGAGTTTGATAACGGTTTTAAGTTTAATTTTAAAATTAAAGGTCTCGGTGCGAGCTCTAAATTGAGTGCAAAAGAGATGTTAGACGATGGCTTATTTAGTTACCGTCGCCCCTATTATTTAAAAAATTAAGATTTTCTATAAAGACAAGTCAGTTGACTCTATAGTTAATTCCGATTATAAATTACGTCAAAATGACCAGCAATGGATAAGAAATGAAGTTATCAGCCATATTACTAGCCACTATTTTTGTTGGCACCACTCTAAATACCCAAGCAGTAGAGTCGCTTGACCGTGTCGCGATAATCGTTAATAACGGTATTGTATTACAAAGCGAAATTGGTAACCTAGTTAGTTCGGTTAAACGCCGTTCGCTAGAAGCAAAACAAGCACTGCCATCGGATCGGGTGCTTAGAACCCAAGCCACCGAACGCTTAATCGATAAAGTCTTGAAAGAACAAATGGCCGAACGCATGGGCATGCGAATTGGTGATGCGCAATTAGATCAAACCATTGAAGGTATTGCGCGCGAGCAAAAAATGACGATTAACCAATTAAAAGACGTGATCGAGCAAGCGGGTGATAACTTTGCTAACTATCGTGAGTCGATTCGTAGTGAATTATTATTAAGTCAGGTCGAACGAATTTCGGTCCGTCGTCGCGTCAATATTTCAGAACAGGAAATCGACAACTTAGTCACGATAATGCAGGAGCATGGTAAAACGAACACTGAGTATCATATTGGTCATATCCTTATTTCAACCGATAGCTCGCCAGAAGCACAGAAATTATCTCGTACCAGAGCCGATAAAGTACTAGCCATGCTAAAAAAAGGCGATGACTTTAAACGCATCGCGATTACTTCATCATCAGGCCCTAAGGCATTAGAAGGCGGCGATTGGGGCTTTATGAACATTAATGAAATGCCAACCTTATTTACCGATGCGGTTAAAGGTCATAAAGCTGGCGATATTATTGGCCCAATCAAAAGCGGTAACGGCTTTCATATTTTGACTGTTTTTGAAATCAAAGGTAAGCAACAGGTTGAAGTGAACGAAGTAAATTCTCGACATATTTTAATTAAGCCATCGATCATTTTAAGTGACGAACGCGCTAAAGAGATGCTGAACGATTTCGTTAAACAAATTAAAGCTGGCACCACAACGTTCAGTGACTTAGCGAAAGAGCATTCTGCCGATCCAGGTTCAGCAGTCAAAGGCGGCGAACTAGGTTGGAGTGACCCAAGCATTTACGTACCCGCTTTTAAAAATGTGTTAGCCAAGCTTGAAAAAGACGAAATTAGCGCCCCATTTTTATCCTCTCACGGCTGGCATATTATCCAATTTATTGGCCGCCGTAATGTTGATGCCACTGATAAATTTGTCAAAAATCGCGCCTACCAATTATTATTCAACCGTAAATTTTCTGAAGAGAGTGCGGCATGGTCAAGAGAACTACGCTCTCAGGCCTACATTGAAATTGTCAGTACTGACGACTAAAGCAAGGATTTTAAATTGACAATACGTATCGCTCTGACTCCAGGTGAACCCGCAGGCATCGGCCCCGATTTAGCTATTCAAATTGCCCAAAAAGACTGGCCAATCGAGATTGTTGCCGTTGCCGATAAAAATTTATTATTAGCGCGTGCCAAGCTATTAGGCTTGCCATTAATCATTCGTGATTATGACAAGAACCGAGCGGCTCAGCCTCAAAAGTCAGGTACTATCACGGTTCATCATATTGAACTTGCTGCGCCAGTACAATGCGGTGAACTTGATGAGAAGAATGGCAGCTATGTATTAGAAACCTTACAGTTTGCATGCGATCACAATATTGCGAGTGAATTTGCAGCGGTTGTTACAGGACCGGTTCATAAGGGTATAATCAATAAGTCAGGCATCGCATTTAGTGGTCACACTGAATTTTTTGCCCAACAATCTAACACCCCCGATGTCGTGATGTTATTAGCGACAGAAGGGTTGCGAGTTGCGTTAGTCACCACGCATATACCCTTGGCTTATGTATCAAAAGCGATTACGTTTGATCGCATTGTCAATGTAACTCGTATTTTACATCAAGATTTAGTGAGTAAGTTTGGGATTAATAACCCAACCATTTATGTTTGTGGCTTAAATCCACACGCTGGTGAAGATGGCCATTTAGGCCGCGAAGAAATAGAAACTATTAGCCCAGCTTTGGAGCAACTACGAAGCGAAGGGATCAATGTTATTGGCCCTTTACCGGCAGATACACTATTTCAAGATAAATATCTTAATGATGCCGATGCAGTACTCTCGATGTTTCATGATCAGGGCTTACCTGTACTCAAACATAAAGGCTTTGGTAAATCAGTTAATATTACACTTGGCTTACCGTTTATTAGAACGTCTGTTGATCATGGCACAGCCCTTGATTTAGCAGGCACTGGCAAAGCAGATAATGGCAGCATGATTGTTGCCATTAATGAAGCCATACAATTAGCAATGAAGAATTAGCAATGAACAGTAAAGTACACTTAGGCCATACGGCTCGAAAAAGATTTGGCCAAAATTTCTTGAACGATCAAGGCGTCATTGATTGCATCGTCTCCGCAATCGACCCTCGTCCACAGGACCATTTAGTTGAGATTGGTCCTGGATTAGGCGCACTGACTGAACCGGTTGTTGCCAAAATAGAGCACATGTCGGTGATTGAACTCGACCGTGACTTAGCCGCACGACTCGAAAAACACCCTGTTTTAAGTAAAAAATTGACCATTCATCAAGGTGACGCCCTTAAATTTGATTTTTCAACCTTAGTCAAAGATGGTCAAAAGCTTAAAGTGTTTGGTAACCTGCCATACAATATTTCGACTCCGTTAATGTTTCATTTGTTTGAACAAACCGGTTTGATTCAAAATATGCACTTTATGCTCCAAAAGGAAGTGGTATTGCGTTTGTGTGCAGCTCCTAACAGTAAATCCTATGGCCGACTCAGTGTCATGGCACAATATTTTTGTAATATCATTCCAGTGATTGAAGTCGGTCCTCATTGTTTTGTTCCGGCACCTAAAGTTCATTCTGCCGTGGTAAGACTAGAACCTTATGAAGAACTCCCTTTTCCAGCTAAAAACTTTGAGACCTTACAGCATGTCGTAGCTCAAGCCTTTTCTATGCGTCGTAAAACCATTAGAAACAGCTTAAAAGGCACCTTAACGGTCGAAGAATTAGCTCAAGTAGGTGTCGCGTCAGAACTACGTGCAGAACAAGTCAGCGTTGAACAATATGTAGCGTTGGCAAATTTACTAACTGATAAGAAAGTTAAAAACTAATCCTATGACCATGCAATCTCTCATTGACCTTAACGATCACATAACCATCGATGTTAATTCATATTTTTTTGAACAACGCGAAGAGGAGAACGAAACATTTTTCCTCTTTGGTTATGACATAAAAGTTACTAATAATAGTGATAACCTTATAAAAATTTTACGTCGTCATTGGTTTATTACTGACAGTAATGGCGAACAAGTTGAGGTTGAAGGAGAAGGGGTCATTGGCTTACAACCGGAGATAGCCAGTCAAGATTATTTTGAGTATAGCAGCGGTTCTCAACTTCCGACCCCCGTTGGAACAATGCATGGTACCTACACCATCGAAACTGCCGATGGTCAACAATTCAAGGTAATTATCAAGCCATTCCGTCTTGCGATGCCAGGAATTATTCATTAAGAGGTATTAGTTCATGGCAACATTCTTCATTGGCGATATTCAAGGTTGTTTTGATGAACTAATATTATTACTCAAAAAAATAAAATTTAATCACCAACAAGATACATTATATTTAACCGGTGATCTCATTGGTCGAGGCCCCAAAGCTTTGGCCACTCTTGAGTATGTTATCAAGCATCAACATTCAATTAAAACCGTGTTAGGCAATCATGACCTCCATTTTCTAGCGATTACTTGCGGGATAAAAAAAGCCAAATCCAGCGATAAATTTGAACAACTACTTGCCTCGCCACGTTTAACTGACTTTATTGATTACCTGCGGCAGCAACCATTACTGATCGAATTAACACAACCAAAAATCATTCTATGTCACGCTGGAGTTAATCCACAATGGGATTTAGCCACGGCAAAAAAAGCGGCGCAAGCGGTCTCAAAACAGCTAAAGCAGGATAACTATGCTCAACTACTCGGCCAAATGTACGATAATAGTGTCGTTAATTGGGCCGATTGCCAAACGGCTCTCCAGCAATCAATTTTCACCATTAATGCCTGCACCAGAATGCGTTATTGCTACCATGACGGTAACATGGATTATCAGCAAAATTGCCCACCTGCACAACTCAACGATCCACGATTAACACCCTGGTTTAAACTAGAGAATGACACATTAAAACAAGGTTATAGAATTATCTTTGGTCACTGGGCTTCACTCGTTGGCCACACCGACCAACCTAACACTATAGCCTTAGATACCGGCTGTTTGTGGGGCAATCATTTAACAGCTTGGCAGCTCGAAAACCAACAATTCTCCGTGCAAAATGCGCTGTAAATCTCGCCACTAGAGGAAACAATTAAGTAACAATAATATTAATAAACTGTTAAACTCCGGCTAATGATTTATTGCTATTTAATAATTAAAATAATACAAAAGAGGTAATCATGAATTTTTCAGTCGCCACCCGTATTATCGGTGGCTTTAGTGTTATCACGATAATACTTGTTTTAATGGGACTCGGCTCTTTAGCTAGCCTTTCCGATATAGAAAATAACACCAGCAAAGCAAAAAATGTTGCCTTACCCATCTTACAGATCAGTAGTAAACTTCAAAATAAATTACTCAAATTAGAAGCATTAACGATTCGTGAATTTTATAGTGTCGACATTAAGACCTTGTCTCAGCAAGCTAATGAAATTACAGTGACTCATCAAGACATCACCAATTTGCTAACACAACTACAACAAAAGAGCCCGAATGACCAAGAACTTCATCAGTTAATCTCGACGTTAGAGCGCTCTAACGATGACATTACCGAGGTTGATAAACAACTCAACCATAATAAGAAAAATCAAATTACCCTAACCGCAGAATTAAGTGAGGCTCTGGTTAATTTTAGCAACAGTACCGACGACACCAGCAGTATACTATTAGATATTGGTGACTTAGAAGACGAGTCAAATAGTGAAAGCTTGCAAACTGTTATCGGACTGGCTAGCGATTTAGATAATTTATTGTTGATATTGGTAAAGACCAGTGAGGATATGTTGTCGCAATCTGAAAGCATTAAATATAAAGCCATTGCTAAAGAGCTTTCCTTTACTCGTGACGACTTAATCAAAAAATTTAATTTTATGCTTGCTCGATCGGTGGATGAAATAGATCAAAGTATAATTGATGAACTTAATCAGTTATTTAACCAAACCTTAAGTTTTTTACAGGGTCAATCCTCTCTCATTAATCAAAAGAAAGCGTTACTTAATTATATCGCTCAAGCTGAAGTAAAGAGCATTCAATCTCTTGATTTAATGCAACAGGCCAATGTTGAACTTGATAAGCTATTAGCTATCGCCATCACATCCGCCAACACATCGCAACAACATGTGCTCCAGAGTGTTCATGATAGTGAACTAAAAATGCTAGTAACCATTGCGCTAGCGATTTTGTTTGCCGGCGTGATTTCTTGGAACACCATACGCAGTATTTTAACACCATTAAACAAAACCAATGCAGTGTTAAAAACATTAGCAACGGGTAATTTGACGGTGCAAGTGGAACAGAAATCTACTGATGAGTTTGGGGAGCTAGCCAACAATATTAACGTGCTAAGCAATAACTTAAGGGGACTAATTAATAGCATTGCCCAACGCGCATCACAATTAGCGACTGCCGCAGAGCAAACCTCAACGATTACGACCCAAACCACAGCCGCGATAGCCGAACAGTGCTCTCAGATAGACCAAGCTGCTGCGGCAACGACACAATTGAGCTCCAGCGCCGAATTAGTGGCAACGAACGCGACAGATGCCTTGAACGAAATTCAGAAAACAAATCATCAAGCAACTCAACTGGCTAATATTTCACAGCAAAACAAGAAGACTATTAGCTCTTTATCAAATGAAATATCATCGGCCTCGACAGTGATTAATAAATTACATGATGACAGCACCAACATTGGCTCAATCATCGATGTGATTAAAGGGATTGCCGAGCAAACCAACCTGCTAGCACTTAATGCCGCCATTGAAGCAGCGCGTGCCGGGGAACAGGGTAGAGGCTTTGCCGTAGTTGCTGATGAAGTAAGAAATCTTGCCAACCGTACTCAAGTCTCGACCCAAGAAATCCATGCGATGATTGAACTGATTCAATCAGGGGCGCAACAAGCCGTATCAGTCATGGAGAGTAGCCAACAACGAGCTAGTAATTGCGTCGCCGAAACAGATAAGGCCTCAGCAGCACTAGTTCAAATGAGCAAATCACTAGAAAAAGTGCAAAACATGAGTGATCAAATCACCTTAGCGGCTCAAGAACAAAATCAAGTGTCGGTGGAAATATCACAACGATTGGAAGAGATAGTATCGATAGCGCAAGAAACATCGCGCGGTGCCCAAGAAACATCATATTCGAGTGGTGAAGTATCAAAATTGGCCGAAGAACTACAAAGCTCTGCGAACGAATTTAGGGTATAAAAAAAGCCGGAGAGTATCTCTCCGGCTTTTTCGTTAGTCTGTGTTTGTTATTCTATAATTTGGCGCGAGACTTAATCGCTTGTCCAATTTTACTATCAGCCTGAGCATTCGCTTGCGCCCATTGAAAAATCGTTTGACCATCATTTTCGTTAGCTTTTAGTATTTTAGCTGAAATACGTTTAACAATAAAAACGCCAGTTTTTTCAGAGCTTTGCTTCATTGCAAAGCGCAATAAGCTATCACCGTTACAAGTAATTTTTGTGTAAATTTTCTTTAATCTAATTTTATTACTTTTTAATTGGTCTCGTAACCGAGATTTATTATCTGATTCAACATAACCACATAAGTTTTGTGCAAAATCAGCACCGTAGGATTTTTCACTATAGGCTGCCGCTGCTGTAGCAAGCAGAGAAACAACAACTATATTTGACAACAACTTCATAATTGACACCTGACATTTATTTTATTTTTTAGTCCGTCTAGCAATCGAATAATCATTCAAAAAACTCGGCTCAGACACAAATGGTACTTTAGTCGTAAAACGATTATGATTTTGATAAAAAACAACCAATGTGTCAACACTTTTTTATCGTCTTGTTAAAGTATAAGTAACAAAGTTAATACCATTTTTCGAGTGGTTATTTTTAGACTCGCTTTTATCCCAATCATACTTAGTGTAATCAGGGAAAAAAGCATCACCAGCCACGCTTAAATCAAGCTCGGTAAGATACAAAACATCCGCCTGGCTTAGCATCTGTTGATATAAATGTGCGCCACCAATAACCATTAATTCTTCACAATCACCAGCGATAGCTATTGCTTGTTCAATCGTATGAACAACATCAACCCCAGCAATAACCAAAGTTTCATTACGGCTGATCACAATATTTTGACGCCCAGGCAGAGGACGGCCAATCGACTCATAGGTATTGCGCCCCATTAATATTGGTTTACCCATAGTCACGGCTTTAAAGTACTGGAGTTCCTCAGGAAGGTGCCATGGCATCTTATTATCTAAGCCAATTACTCTATCCTGAGCCATTGCGGCAATCATCGCTATTCTCATCTTCATCACTTCCTTTCAAGTAAAAAAAAACGGCTGACCAAGGTCAACCGTTTTATATTCTATCGTGAATTACTGACGATATTCAATTTCAACATCGTAATCGTCTTCATCCCACTTATCCCATTCCTCGTCGCCATCTTCAGTGATCACGTTTTTACCATTAATTTGTGCTTCATGGTAATCGTCCCACTTAAATTCAACGTCTTCAGAGACATCAGCAGCAATGATTTCAAGTGGATTTTCTTCAATGTAATTCATCAACGCATGAGAAAGCTTTTTGGTGCCTTCTTTTTTAATCGCTGAAATACAATAATGATCTTCATCCCAGCAAAGCGCATCAAGAACATCATCAATCCGATCTTGTACTTCTTCTTCCGGTACAACATCTAACTTGTTAAATACCAACCAGCGTGGCTTAGCAGCCAATTCTGGGTTATGTTTTTCAAGTTCTTGAATCAACTTAACGGCAGCGCCGCCAACATCTTCTTGATCGTAAGGCATGATGTCAATAACATGAACAATAATCCGACAACGCTCTAAATGCTTGAGGAAGCGAGTCCCTAAGCCAGCGCCTTCAGAGGCTCCTTCAATCAATCCAGGAATATCGGCAATCACGAAGCTACGCTCCGAATCTAAACCAACCACACCAAGATTTGGCACCAATGTAGTAAACGGATAATCGGCAACCTTAGGCTTAGCAGCTGAAACAGCGCGAATTAAGGTTGATTTACCAGCATTAGGATAACCAAGTAACCCAACATCAGCTAACAACAATAACTCAAGCTTTAAGCTACGCACTTCGCCTTCAGTCCCTAAGGTCTTTTGACGGGGCGCACGGTTAGTACTGGTTTTAAAACGTGCATTACCTAAACCGTGATAACCACCTTTGGCCACCATCAATTTTTGGCCAGCATAGGTTAAATCACCAACTAACTCACCGGTATCTTCATCTCTGATCCGAGTTCCGACCGGAACTCTTAGGGTTAAGTCGGCACCACGACGCCCGGTACAATCACGGCCTTGACCATTTTTACCGCGCTCAGCGCGAGGAAAACGTTCATAACGAAAGTCAATTAAGGTATTAAGACTCTCGTGGGCAATCATATAAATGTCGCCGCCATCACCGCCATCACCGCCATCGGGACCACCGTCTGGTACGCATTTTTCACGTCGAAAACTGACCGTTCCTGCACCGCCGTCTCCGGCCTCTACACGAATAATCGCTTCATCAACAAATTTCATTGGTTTTCTCCGCACTGAACATGTGTACTAAGTATACTCCGTTCTTTATTAAATTAAAGAAACGTCAGTTAATGTACAGATGCTCGTCACAAACATAAAAAAAAACCCCGCAGTTGCGGGGTTTTCGAATCTTGTTTTAAATCGAATTACTCAGCGATAATGCTGATGTACTTACGATTTAAAGAACCTTTCTGTTCAAATTGAACTTTACCTTCAACTTTAGCAAAAAGGGTGTGATCTTTACCCATGCCTACATTTGTTCCAGCGTGGAATTTAGTACCACGTTGACGAACAAGGATGTTACCAGCAAGAACCGACTCACCACCATAGCGCTTTACACCAAGGCGTTTACTTTCTGAATCGCGACCGTTACGGGTACTACCAGCAGCTTTCTTATGTGCCATTTCAGTTTAACTC
>SPKZ01000668.1_pt1 | contig 58767 bp, 98 predicted proteins | sample 2456571 | NCBI WGS metagenome assembly SPKZ01 (sample SAMN11192286, study PRJNA482655) | marine metagenome | biome: ENVO:00000447; feature: ENVO:00000244|ENVO:00000211|ENVO:00000569|ENVO:00002023; material: ENVO:00002151; isolation source: ocean water from marine abyssalpelagic zone ...
ATCTTCATCTTCACATTTGGCTATAACAGAAATTAAATCAAATTTATTTATTTCTATTTTTACAGGAATCGTTAAATTAGCTTCAATTTCACCAGATACCGAGTTGTTTTTAAATTCTATATATTCATAATCTCTTTGCTGATATTGATATATTAAACTTAAAAAATCTGTTATTTTATGTTTCTTTTTAAGAGAAATACATGCTAAAGCTCCTTGTTTTTCCATGATTACAAATTTTCAATTGTTTTAATAATACTAAATCCTATATAAATACAAGTTATTGCAATTAGAACTACTCTAATTAGTTCTGTTATTGTTTCTATTTTCATAATATTAATTTATAATATTTAAACCCAAACACACCACCTTTTCTAATTATTATTCTGTACTCACGATTAACTCTTAAATTATAAAAGTCTGATTTATTTACTTTAATTTCAAAACAACTATCATTATTTTCAAAAGAAACACAGACATAATAACTATAAAAATACTCATAAGACTCTGAGTACTTATCTTGTATAGTTACATAATCAGAATGTGTAGTTTTAGCTGTTATTTCATCAGCAAAGTATGATATAGTTACAATTATTGCTGATATGAATAATACTGCAAAAATATTATTATTGTTTGTTCTCATTTTTTTCTATCTCGGTCAACCTTTTCAACTCTTTTATATTTAATGGATTTAAGCTTGAAAACATTCTAAGAATTAAGAAGTCTTTTTCTGTTAAAGGTTTCCAAATAATTTTATTATTATTCATTTTTATTAGCTAATGATTTTTCAATTTGTTCACTAACTATCTTTTCTAACTCTGCTTTAATTTCTTTAGATAGCTTATATTTCTTCTGAATATCAACTATCTTGAATTTACCACTTTTTAAGGCTTTTTTAACATTATTATAGTTTTCCGTGTTTTTATTCAACCAATCTTTTTCAGATTGTTCAATAGCTTCATTTTGATTTTTATTATGCGTATTAGTTGCATCACTATCTTTAGTGTCATCAATAGCGAATAAATTACCTAAAGCATATTTTTTTGCGTAACTTTCAGTTGCTCCAGTTCCTTGTGCGGGTGTCATTCCTTTTTGTACTGAATATTCAGCTAAACCGCTTGCACTTTCTAAAAAATCACCTTTTATATTTTTTAATTCTACCGTTACTTTTAAAAACAACTTTTCTTGTATTTCTAAATATTCAGTACAAAATTTTAAAATACATTTTTGTTCAATTAATAAAGGTTTTATAGCTTCTAAAATATCTTCACTACTCCGATATTTATATTTACCAAACGAATTAAAATTCCCTTTAGGTGCTTTTAACTTACTTTGTATTTCAAATAATTCTTTCATAGATTACTATTTTTGTTTAAAACTTTGTTACAATTATAAAGCATATTAACAATAAATCAAAATTTATTTGTGATTACATTTGGAAGGCTTACAGACTTTACTAACAAATTAAACGAAATTAAACGGTTTAACTTACTTTTTTACGTTTTAGATACTCATACATCAAAAGAGTATATTCTTTTCTTAAACCGTATAGAACAAATATTTAATGAAGGAATAGACATTGAAGGAAATATAATCGGTGTTTATGCTCGAAGTACTGAAATTATTCAAGGTCGTGAATCATTCAAATATGGCAATTCTAAAACTAAACGAAAAACAGCAGGTGAACCTTATTTTTTGATTGATAGCGGTCAATTATTTGATTCTTTTGATGTAAATGTTAAAGATAATGAGTTTACTATATCAGCACGTACAGTTAAAGCAAGTAAAGACCTAACTTCTAAATTTGGGGAATTTGTAGGATTAACAAATGAAAGCGAATTAAAATTAATTTCGTACCTTGTACCTGAATTACAAAAAGAGTTACTTAAATTTTTATTAGATGAAAGCTAAATGTAGAAAAGGTTGTAATCTGTTATTCACGACAGATTGTTCTAGTAAATGGGATAAAATTAATGATTATATTGTAATTAATTTTAATGATAGATGGATATATCAAAGCTTTAAACAAAAGAAAAACCACTTGTACATTCAGACTCAAAAAGGAGAGATAGATATTGTTTTTACAGGTATTCCTCCTAAATTATCTTTTGAATCGTATGTAAAAGACCAACTTATTTTGAGCGTGATTAATGAAAAAAGCAACTAAATACATAGATAATATAGACGATTGTAATATTTTACTATTCAATGATATTATGAACGGTAAAAAAGAAGTTTCTGAATTATGTATAAAAGGTAAGTGCAAGATAAAAACAGCTATTAAGGCATGGTCGAATATTTACGATGAATATATAGAAACTTTTGGTTTACCCTCTGATTATATCAATTACCTTAAGACTATGGTTAGAGCAAATGAGTTTAGAATTGAAGTTTATGTAAACGGTAAAATACATAAAAAGCCGCTTATAGATATTGAAGAAGCTCAAGCTCAATCTTTTTTGGGTGAAGATTCAGAAAATATTAGTATATTAGCAGCTAAATTAACCAAATCATTAGGCTTTGCTATAAATTTAAAAGAAACTAGCGTGAGACAATTTTACTCTTATATTAAAGCTATACAAGATGGATAATAACAAATTACAAAAAGAAATAGATATTGAAAGTTCATTAATACCGATTCGTTATACAGTGTCAATAATTAGGTTAGGAGGAGACGAAGAAGATGAAGACAGTTTAGATTATTTCAACTTGTTTGCCTTTAGTGAAGATGAAGCTTTACAAAAAGTTAGAGAAGCATTTGAGATACTTCAAGAAAATATATTAATCGAATCTATAACTAAGTATTTTATATGATTTCTAAAGAACGATATGAACGTGCAATTAGAATCATAGAAAGATATGAACGGCAACAAAGTAAACGTAATTGGTCTATTTATACAGATATTTATTTACAAAATAAGTATGAATTCTACTATCAATCAATGATAAACGACTATAAAGTAGGCTTATTTAATCGTTATTGTTGCAAAAAAGTAGAATGTTTGAGAATTAAAAAGGAGTTGTTAAGCAGGGGAGTTAGTATTTAATAAAAGTTATATATTATTTACTAATAAGTACATCAATTTTTTTTTCAATCCTATCTAATTGGTCATTTTGTTTATTCATCTCAGCGTCATAGAATAGCTTATCTATTTCACGTTGAGATTTCATATAGTCATGTAGATTCTTGTTAGTCTTAATATTATCTTCTACTAGTTTAATAAATCGTTCATTATAATTAGTTATAGCTTGCCATAAAACACCTGTTACTACAAACATAAATACAATTAATATGCTTTCTTGCTTTAACTTACTTATTAAGTACCTCATTAAACTAGCCTCCATAACTATACATTCCTTTTGATTAAATCTTGTTGCCTATCTTTACATGTTAAGATGTACCTATACAACCCAAAATTAAACGGTTCTGTTTCAATAGTTTCAATTGTTACAGGTAGTTGGATATAATTAACACTTTCGTCTAAATCTGTATTTGTTATAAATATTTCATTAGCTAGTGATTGTTGTTGATTTACAATAGTTGCAATTGAATTAGGTACAAAATCAACTCGAAAAGTATATTCTGGTATTATTTGTTCTCTGTTTTGTACTTGAATATAAGAAGTGTTTAAATAACTATCAACTTCTTTAGGAAAAGCTTTTTCCCCAAATGTACCTTTAACTCTTGTTGAGCTATACCAACCTTCACTTAATAAATCTGTATAATCGAATTCACTCCCTATTATATTGCCTGTTTGATAAGATTCTATTTTAACTGTTCTATGTGCTATTTGAGCATCATATTTATATAAATAGAAAAATCTACTTTCAAACGTTGATTGATTCCCTAATATATTTAAGTTAGCAATTAACTGGTATGTACCCCCTGAATATAAATTAAATATTTTAGTCCAATCTAGTAATAATCCTACATATAAAGGTTGATTAGTAAATCCGTTATAATAAGTACCATGAACAGTATTATTAATTATATCAGCAACCTTAACGCTATTTCTATATAATTCAAATGTGATAGTATCACTATTGCTTAACTTCTGAAACAAGAAATCTGAAAAATCTTTTTCAATAGGTGAATCATTATCACTTGCAAATACAATTTCTTTATATTCACATCTGTCTTTACACGTACCACAAATACTACTAATATTATTGTTAGTAGTTGGTGTTTTTACGTCTAAAACACAAATATCTCTTAATTGTACTGCAAATCCACTCATTTAAAATATATCTCTAGCTTCTTTTTCTTCTGTTATCTTTTCATCACTAATCAAAGTGACTTTTTTAGTTAACTTATCATATTCTAAATCGAAAAACTTCTTACCAAATTCTATATAAATATGATAAGAAGTATCTAAAATATGTATTGATATTCCGTAAATCATTACTAAATAGTAATATTTTGAGTTAAAATAACTTCTTCACGTTCCTTTACATACACGGTATAATTGCCAGCGCTTAACCCGTTAAAAGTTAATTCATTCTGCCATGTTACACCATTTAAACTAATCTGAACATTAGCTAAAACTTCACTATCTAAAACATCTATTGTTATAGAGTTACTACTATTAGATAAAGTAAATATAAGCGGTTGTATATCTTCAAATAAACCCGTACTATGATTAAAAAAATACATAACAATATCGTGCTTTATATCACTATAAAACGCCTCTGCTAGTCCACGGCATAAACTTTTAGATATAAATTCAATACTACTTTCCACACCAGTTGGCGCATCTAATAAAGCTATTGTTAAATCTTGACTAACCTTATCTTTTTTAAAAAAGTCTCTTTCTTTGTCTAAGATGGCGGGTGTAATACTTAAATCTTCTAAGGTCAACAAAATATTGTACTCATATTGTGTTGCCGATTCATCTAATTTCGGGTAACTTGCGGTAAAACGCCTTCTGTTTGCTGGAGTTATTCTCTCTACATAACAAATCCCTTTTGTTACGTCAATAGGGCTGCCATTAAGCTTTTCTATAGCATTCGATGTGTGAGGAATGCCTTTAATATTGAATGTAAAATCTGTCCTTATATTCATAATTCTTTATTTTAAAATCCGCCACTTAAAACAATTGCGGTTACGTCTTTTGCTCCTTCTGTTAACATAGTTACCTCTACTTGAGTCAAGTTCCCTGTGGCTTCTGTAAAATCCAACCTATAATCTTCTGTGCTTGCCATACGGTTAATTGAACCGCTGGTATCAAACAAATTAACAACTGTGTCGTAAGGCTCAGGATTAGAGGGTGATGATAAAAATGGTGGTATAACATTAAATTCTATTACTCTGTTATTCCTAAAAGGTGGGCAATAAATTGAACCGTCTACAACGACACCCCCCCTTAATTGTGTTACAGTTCCTAAAACTCTTAATGTGTTTGTAGCTGGATCTATTTGTAAAAATCCTGTTTGGGAATCTGGTAAAACATAAATTTTATCTTCTACTAAAACTGATTGTTCCCATCCTGTACCTGCGCCTGCAATGTAAGCTATTGTATTATTCACATAATCATATACTAATATTTCAGTTCCATTCAAGACACTAGCATAATATATTTTATTCCCAAAAACTGCTGGATTTAACCAAAATCCATTATTAATTGAAGTTTGCATAGTTGTCCATGTTGGGTTTACTGCTGTTATATCAATTCGGCTAATTATTCTTGTAGTATCTTGATAAGAAGTAGTATATATAAAATCACCTATCGGGGTTATATCTAAAAAATCTATTGCTGATCCACTTCCTGTTATTGCTGCTACATTAGTAACTACACCACTAACGGGGTCTACTTTTTTTAGCATACTACTAGTACCTGTTCCAAAAGTAAGCATATAAAAATTACCATCTGATGCACGGCAACATCCCCCATGCCTTGTTCCTATTACTCCTAAATTAACAGATGTCTCATCGTTAGTATCAAATAAAATAGCATCTATACCAGTTTGATTATTTGTTGCTAATATTTTTTTTGTAGTCGGGTCGTATGCTGTTCTTAAGAATTTAGTTACCGAAGCACCAAACGAACCCCCTATTTCTATACTATTTTTTGTTACAGGGTCTATTTTTAGAAATCTTTGCCTATCATAAGGAGGGGCATAAACGAATCCTAAGTCAGGGGCATAAACAGCCGTTGCATAATCTCGAACAACACCCGTATAAGCTTGATTAAATTGTAATTCTTGTGCAAATTGTTCGCCGCCAGCTGTGCCTTTTTCACTTATCCACACAGCGCAATTTCTTGCGCTCACGGGTGGTGTAAGTGTGCTTAAATCTATTGTGAAAGATTGCCCTGCACTTGCTAAGTTTTGTGTTTGAGAAGTTGCTATTTTTGTTACACCTCCACCACCTCCAATTATTTGTTCTTGCTCTGTTAATGATACTCTTAAAGTTTCATTTTCGTCTTGACCTGTATCTACATTATCAATAGTTTGATAAATAGTAGATTTATTTGCAATAATATCATTTACAGTTACCCCTGATTGAGATAAACTTCTATGTTCTCTATCTAATACGCTCATATTAATATATTATTGAAGACCTACAAACTTTCACACCATTCACTATTGATATTCTGTTTGTACTCTTTACATTATTAACGTTACTTACTCTATAAAATTCATTTAATTCTGTAGGTTCATCACATACAAAACAATCATCACAATTAGTTCCTGTTTTTCCTGAACAATCTCTAACTCTATTGTCTATCCAATTTTGAGCTTGACTTACTGTTATAGATTCCCCATTATCTAAAAAAACAAATTCTACTAAATCATCTGCATCAATAGGATAAGGTATATTCTCTACATTTGGAGAACTATTAGTAAAAGTCATCGTAGTTGCTATACTATTTCCGGTGTCTGCCATTTTTTATTTTTATATATATTAAAAATAATAAGTTTAAAATTGAAAGAAATAAAACACTAAGTAAAACTTCAGTTAAGTATTGACTTAAATATTCCATAACTTATTAAGTTTGATAACAAAATACATTATTTATATTCCACAATGTACCACTTTTGCCACTGACCCGAACTACTGCTACATCACCTATATCTACTGGCATCCATACATATTGTTGAGAATTAGCAGCACTACCAAATGTTTGAGGCGGGTTTTGGTCGCCTGTATCTGCAATATATTCATTAAGTCTTAATGGATATTGAGGTTCTGCAATACAACCGCTACCACTTGCAGAATTTAACTTAGCTAAACCTACATATTGTATGATTGCATCACATCCACCCGCAGCTATACCACTTCCAAGTGCATCACCTGTTAAGAATCTTCTACCTTGTGAATCCCAAGATAAAGAATTAATATTACTTCCTGTTGTATTTTTACCTGAATTAGAATCTATATCTAAACTAGGATTAGTATTAACCATATGTGTTGTAGCTAATATATCAACGGTAAGATTATCAGATTGTAGTTTCCCTAACTCGGCTTTATCAGTAAATGTGTACGGTTGAAATTGTATTGCAATAAAACCTTTATAGTTTATTTGAAAACTATAATCAAATACCCCATTTCCACCTCCAATACTACCACTTAATTGTTGTCCACAAAATTTTGGAGGTTGTGGATTTGGTGCAGGTGGATTTGGTGGGGGTTGCGGTACAGGTGGCTGAGTTATTATAGGTGGAACTGTTGTTGTAGGAATAGTTTCACACTCATAATCATCAAAACCTAATACAATAGGGGTTAAAGCTTGAACTCTAGCACTTAAATTATAACATTGACCTATATTTAGTTTTGTATAATCAATTAAACTTTCAGAGACAATATCACTTCCAACTTTACTAAATGTAGTTTCTTTTACAATACCATTATTTACAAAACCTCTTAAAGTACTACTCTCTTCTATATTATCACCTAAAGCGTTTGTAGGCTGTATCCTATGATTTATGTAAACAATGTCAGATACATCAAAGTTAGGGCTATTTTGCCACGTAACTTTCATTAAAGTATCTTTATTGTTCAAAAACTTATCTACATTTGATAATGTATCAGGTTCTAAAAGCTCTATTGTTGCATCTGTAAAACTACCATCATCAGATACACTATAATCATAAACAGTAATATTACCACTCTTTTCAGATTGGTCTAAGTTAATAGGATTATTATTTGTGTCTAATCCTGAAATATTCGCTTTTGCTTCAATCCTTATTTGATACCCATTAATATTTGAATAGTTAGAACTTTTAAAATTAAGATTATCGTTAGATTCTGAATTATTATAAAATATAGTATCAACATCTAAGTTTTGAATCCAATCCTGCCATTTTATTTTTTGTCCAAATGCAATGTTATATGTTGCTATCCCAGCACTTTCAGAATCAAAATTAACATTAACAAAATCAAACTGATTTCCACTATTAAGTAAATACCCTCTATTTTGATTTATGTTTATTTGTTGAATACCATTTGATACAACTTGATTAGTAATATCTAATTGCACACTATCTAATATAAAAGAAGTGTCTAAACTTGGGTTATATGCAATTAAATCTAATTGTAAATCATTTAAAAAAGCTTCTTTGTTTAAATCTAAGCTAAATTGAGCGTCTAATAAAATGCCGTCCTCATTCCAAGCTTCAATAGATGTATTACCTGTATCAACTCCTAAATCCTCACTATGTGTGAGTAAATTAAACTTATTCCATGTTAACAACCCAGTAGTTGCGGGGGTTGTATCATAAGTAGCCCCACTAACATCGGCTATTAAATGTACTCTATCACTACTACCACTATTTAAAGTGTTGTCTTGAACCTGTACACTTATAAGGTAATTAGAATTATTTTGAAGTAATGCTATTTGATTAGGTGAAAAGCTCAAATTAGTATTAATAATAACACTACCACTATTAGAAATAGCATTAACATTACTAAATACATCACTGCCCGAAACTAAACCACCATCAACACTACATACTATATTATCTAATATAAAGTTCTCTGTTAATGTAGTTTGCTTATCTTGATATTCAGATTCATTTTGAGGTAAATAAGAGAAATAAACCGATATTTGTTGCCCACTTGTAATATTCCCACTTAATTTATCAATAGAAATATTTATTTCAGTATTCCCATTTATATCAATTTCGGTACTACCTACATAATTAACCGCAGTAACTTGGTAATCTGAGTTTAAGCCATTGAAATTCTCCTCAAACCAACCTACCGAGCCATTTATTTCATTTGAATTGCCTACAATATTAGTAACTGTATCATTTAAACCATGCCTAAAATCTAATTGAAATACATGATTTAAAGTATTTTGACCTTTATATAAGTCTGTTACTTGTTTATTTTGAAGGTTTGATAATTCACCCTCTAAGTAGAAAGGATTTAAAGTAAATTCATGTCCAAATGTGTATGATGCTACATTCTTTTTAGAAGATACTAATTGCTCAACAGTTGCGTTTCCTGTTTGCCAATCTTTAAAATTGCCTTTAGGTTGTAAGTTATTTACACCTGATACTATATTTCTTGCAAAATATTCTTGAATGTTTAAAGATACTTTTGATTCAAAGTCAGTTGTTTCATCATTACCAATAAGTCCAAAAGAATACACACAACTATCAAATAAGTTAGCTGTAATTGCAGGGTCTGCCCAAATACCAACACTATCTAAAGAAGTACCTGTAGTAGATTGAGAACCACTTAAAACAGTAAAATCTAAAGTCTTACCATCATTAGAAATAAAATCTACTTGAGCTGTAAATTCAGGACTATCAGTAAATCTTTGAGACCAATCATTGTAAAACTCAAATTGACCTAAAACGAAAAAACCATCTTCTTTGAAATTACCCGTATCTCTTACAATCTTACCAGTAAATACATCCCAAAACTGAACTACACTAGAATTTGCATACCATTGTATTTCACAATCGAATGTACATTTGATGTTTTCACGTGTGTTTCCTACTAAGTTAGTAGTAAAATCAGATGTATTTAATGAATAATCACTACCATTAGTAAGTTGGTTGAAATATTTAGTATTTAATATATCAATTACCTTCGGCATGAATATTCTCCATTAGTTTTTTTATTCCGTTCATATCTCCCTTTAATGCACTTTTGTACATTTCCTTAAATATTTCTTTTTGCTTAGGATTTTGAACTAGATTTATATTATCTGTGAAGTCTTTTTGAGCTTTTTCTAAGCCTACTTTGATAATATCATTAATTTTATCAAATTCTTTAAAGTCCATATAAACAAAACAAAAAAAAGTTTAGAAAGATTTTGTTATATTAAAAAGGTTTTTTATTATTGCTAACGTTAAATGAGCCGTTTTTAAATGGCTTATACAAATTGTTATGCTTAAATAACTGATATGGAATTTAAAAAGGTAAAAAAGACAGTAGAAGTACGAAATATCACAAACGTAAAATACCCGTTTTCAAGCCCTGAAATAGTGTTAAAAAGAAGAAAAGAAAAGACTTGTTACTTCTGCGGTAAGAAATACGGTAAGTGTGAATTTTTAGGCATAACTATGAGTGATAAAGGCAGTAAAATTTGCTGTGATGATTGTGCAGTAAAGTTTAAAAGAGGGCTTAAAAATGAAGCATAACGCTTAGTATATGATTTCGGTGGCGATTGATTGCAGAACTTTTCGCATACCGACAAACTCACAAGACTGCACAGTGGTTCAAATTGACACCTTAACGCCACTGAATTATATACATTGTTAGGGTGCGTTATTACTATGATAAATTTAAGCGGATTCCCATTATTACACCAAGATGAATGTAAAGAAATGTTTAGCGCGGAGGATTTTTGGTCTGGATATTATTTTGTAAAACCAATTTACAAATGGTTGCCTGACTTTAAAGACTTAGACGATGATGAGCGTGCAAAATACAAGTTTAAGAATGTAAAAGAAGGAATGTATTTGGTAGGGCTTCAAATAATAGCAGATAGGTGGGTTAACAAAGGATTTTGCGGGAGTTTATTAGAAAACTATGGCTTAGTATTGGATGAAGCAAACCCAATTACAAAGAAAGGAGATGGTAAATTTGATGAGGATGCTATGATAATGCTAAACTTTGACCATATAGCGTTTGCGGTTCATAGTGTAAATGTTTCGGTTTTGCCTTAATGCAATCTAATAATTAGATAAAATACGTTTTAATGTATTTTTATTGAACGTTAGCTTATATGTTGACTATTTAAAGTAAAAAGTAAGGTTATAGATTGACTTAAAGGACTTGCAGATTGTAAGTCTTTTTTTATACCATTTTCTTAATGTCGGTAATATGGGTAATACCATTTTGTTGAACGCAACAAAATGGTCTATTCAGGCTCAATAAAGGTTTGCTCTAAATTTTTAGTATAAACATCCTCAATATAATAATCAATTATAGCTGTATCTTTATCCATATTCCACTCTAACTTTTCTACCTTTCCTTTCCTTCCATCTTGTAAAGTGAAATAAGAATTATCTATTAATTTAAGATAATCGCTAAATCCAAAAGGTATTTCAAAATCAGTAATTAATCTTCTTTGTCGTTGAAAGTTGTTAGTTAAAAAAGACTTTTCTTTAACTCCATAATTCCAAAGTGATTTTGCGCTTAATTTTTCTCTATGGTCTTTAGGTAATTTCCCGTTTTCCAACCATACTAACTTAGGCACTGAATGATTATTAGTACCTACTTTCATTATTCCGATTTTACTGTTAATTTGAGATATGAAGTTAGTCTTTTTAACTGCTCCAAATGTTATTACGTTAGCTACTGAACTGATTCCATCTACTAATCCAGCAGGTACTTTTAAAAGCTTTTCAGCAAAGTTTAATTCATCTTTTCGATTTGCAAGTGCTAAAGGTATTCTAACTTCATCCAAACCGATTATAGTCTTTTTCTTTTCATCATTTACAGTTATAGCATCTGTTATTACTTGGTAATTTGTGCCTTTGTAATTCTCAATAGTCCATTCATCGGTTAAATCTGTATTGAAAGATATAATAATATTACTTTTTAAGTCGGTAGTATTATACTTATAGCTATCTTCTAATATATTTGGGAATTGATAAGTAGATTGTTTGCGCCAAAATAGGGATAGTTCAGTATGAAATTCTAATTTGCCTTTGAAAATACCATATCTAGCATTAAACATATTGGCAACAAGTTCAAAGAACTCAATTGTTAAAAACCCGAAATCTCTAGCTTGTGGAATACCTTTTTCAATTGTTTGAGCTTTACTCAAAAACCCTCTATTATCTGTTATATCATAATTAATATTAGAAGGTAAATAATACATATTATCTAGCTCACTAATAGAAGTATTAAAAGGGTAATTAAAGTAATTACTAATCTTTTCTAAAGCTGTTTTTAAGTTGATACATTTATGGGTACGAATAGGAGGGATAAAGGTATTTATTAGGTCTCTTATAAGTTGTGTCAATTGCATTAATAAAGCTATAAAGTAAGCTAATCTAACTATTGCAATTGCTACTTGATAAGCAGGTGCGCCAATTGCCCCAAATACTGAGGCTGCAAAGGATGCGATTGTTGCTAAATCTTCTCCTAATGTTGCGCTCGAATCAATTAAAGTTTTACTAATACTAAATATTGCAATACTTAATATAATAGCTTGTTCTGTTTTATCAACTATTTCAACTACATATTCTAAGTCTGTAAAATCATCATCAGTAATAACCCCTATCTCATAAAGATAATCGAAAGTAGTACCACTTAATCTATCATTTAAAGTATTTAAGCTATCTAGCTTCTTTATATTAGCCTCTATTTGCCCTAAAGTATCATTTATAAACAAATCATTTTGAGTGTCTATAAAGCCTTTAAAAACGTCTAAATTCCCATTTGTGCTAGTTGCTGCAATATCGAAAGGTAAACCTTCCATAATACCAATACCACCAGTTAAACCACTTGTAAGATGTTGCTTTATTTCTGTGTAAGCATCTAATATAAAAGTAAACTGTTCGGTAGTGATATTCGCCTGTGGATTGCCTTCCTCAAACGTTGCCAGTATGCTTAAATCTTGCCATTCTGTAGCAGGTTGAACTTGTTTACCCTTTATATAAAATTGTAATTGTGCGCTTTTACTAGGTGTTGCCATTATTACTGATTAATACTATATTTACCACTCAAACAATTGATATTACTTTTATTTAAAGCCCTTTCTATTTCTCTTATTTTGAATAAATCGCACAACATTTTGTGTTTATCATAATTTTCAATAAGTTTTTGGTAATATGATTTCATTTATATAAAACAAAAAAAATCTATCTAAGATTCTATACTGTTTATAAATTAATGAACTTGTAAAATATTTATTTAGTTATCGTTATATGAAAACAAATATAGTTATGCACTCAACAGATAGGGAGTTATTTGGAGTGCAAATAAGACAAGAAACAAAAACAGGTATGCTCAATTTATCTGACTTAGAAAAGGCTTATAAAAGTGCAGCTTTAAAATTTGGTTGGAGCGACAGAAATGTAACCGAGGTGTTAAATGGTAAAAATAACTCAGAAAGGATTTATTATCTACTTGAAAAGCAAGACATTATAAAACTAGAAATTTCTAGTTTTATAGAAGAGTATCAAAAAAGCCCCGCAAAGACACTTAAAAGGTATAATTCATATAAAACAACTGGTGCAAGACATACCAAAACAACATGGGTCAATCCTTATATTTGGGTATTAGTTGCAATGGAAATGAATCCAATGCTATACGCTGAAACTGTAACTTGGTTAACTGATAAGTTAATACTTGATAGGATAGAGGCAGGTAATTTTTATAAAGAGTTTGGGAAAGCTGTTTATGATTGGAGTCCCAATTATCCACGATTAGCAAAAGGATTGAATTATATTGTTTTTGGGAAACACGAAACAGGAATAAGAAATAAAGCAAGTCAAAAAGAACTAACTAAGTTAGTAGATGTTCAAAAAACATTAGCTTTTTCGATTAATATGGGATTTATAAAAAGTGAAGAGCAACTCATTGACGTGATGACTAAAATGTATAAAGAGAAGTTGTTGAAATAATTTGAATTTTATATATTTGTATCATGCAAAAGATAAGCGAGCATAAATATTAAAGGTGCTACAACCCTAAGTACGTAATTAGGATTGAAAGAAACTCTGAGAGTAACCTGCTTATCTTTATAATAAATTTATAGGATTGACACACTAAAGAGAGATTTAATAAGGAAGCCTTCATTATGCTAGTGGGTAATATCTCACCCGTGTCAAACTAGTGTTTTGAAGGCTTTTTTAATATTAAAAATTATGAAGACATCAGTAAATATGGTTCGCAAAATGGGGGGAATTTGAAGTAATCCAAAGAACAAAGGATGGTTATTTTGATGCTAACTATTTATTACACCAATGGAATGCTAATAAAAATAATCCTGAACGTAAAATTTCAAGGTTTTTAGATTCACCTAAAACTAAAGAATTTATAAACATCATTAATGAGCGTGAAATCCATAGTGCAAAAATGCACTTACCTAATTTTCAAGTAGTTACAACAATAAAGAGTGTAACTAAAAAAGACGGTAGTAAAACCTTATCAAAGGTATTTATGCACCCTTATTTGTTTATAGATTTTGCTATGTGGCTTAATCCTTCTTTTAAATATGATGTTGTTAAATTTGTTCACGACCAACTTATAGAAAGTAGAATAAACTCAGGCGACTTGACCAAAGAACTCAATGAGGAAATAGCTAAATTTAAAGGTGTTAATTATCCTAGATTGGCAAAGGCTTTAAATTATGTGATATATGGTAAGCATGAAAAAGGTATAAGAAATAAAGGTTCTGTAAATCAAACTAAGGAAATGGTTGATTTACAAAAGAATTTGGCTTACCTTTGTAATCGTGGTTATATTAAAGACTTTAACGGTCTTATTAGTGAATTGCAAGTTATTTGCAAAGAAAAATATAGTAAAATTTTAAATTAAATACTAACATTATGGTAAATAAATTTAAAAAATATGCAATTAGAGTATTTTTACTTATAACTATTTTAAGTATAGTTATAAGTATCGCATTTGTTCAGGTTATTAATGATATATCTTCAAATGTAGAAATACATGACTCTAAATTTAAAGACAAAGTAGGTAGGAAGATAATTATTGAAAAAGACACTTTACTTATTGTTGATTACTCAATAATAAAAGATGTGTTTATTCTGTCAAACGGTATTGAAGTTAGTTCAGAGTTAGTATTTAATCAAAAATAAATAAAATCATGAATTACTTATCAATAACGTTAATCTCATATTTAGTATTCAATAATTCATTTATATTTTATTATCTTTTAAGAAAGGATATAAGAACCTTTATTAAAGGTGAGTCAAAGGATTATAATAAACTACAATTATTTTTAATTGCATTGTATTGCTTTTTATTTCTTCTTCCAACATTTTTACTGTTAAAAGATTGGGCAAACAAAGAAGTTGATAAAATAGAGGGGCCTTTTAATAAAGAATTAGAAGATATATTTTAACCAAACAACCCTCTTTTCTTACTACGATGTATTCTTTCAAGTCTATTCTTACGCTGTATAGTGTCTGTAATAGACTTTTCTTTTGCATTATAATCCATTCCTTTATATGTTTCTTGCCCTTCAATAGCTCTCTTAACTTCCCTCATTTCATTCAATAAAAGAGTTTGCTCATTATGCTTTGTAGTATTCTCATAAGTATTAGCACGATTAGCAATCATAGCTAATTCTCTATTACTCATATCGTTTGGAATCATACTATTAAGATTTGAAGGCATTACCCTTTCACCTCCATCTACTCGAACTACATATCCATCTTTACCACTTATAGTTGCGTTTAAATCATCACTTATACGCTCACTACCACCATAGAAAGCTGGAAGACTATCTATGAAACCTCTCAATAATTGAATGTCTGTAATAGTGCTAAATAGAGGGTTTTCATCACCTGCTTGTACTTTTGCTGTGTAAGTCTGTAAAGCAACTAAACCAAGCTCGGCTAATTGTTGCCTTTTAACTTCTTTTTCACGCTCACGTGCTAATTCAGCTTGTCTTTTTTCTGCTTGAGCTAGATTCTTTTCAGCATCATTATTGCCTTGCGCTGCTAAGTCTCTTAATTCATCTACTCTCGTTTGCTGTGCTTCTATGTCTGCATCTATATCAGCTAATCTCTTATCTGCGTTCTTTTGTCTTAACTGGTCTAATACTTCAAAGCCTTTTTCAGTTGCTTTTTGTATATCTTCTTGTTTTTTTAATTCTTTTTCTTTTCCCTTCTCATTAGCTTTTTCTTGCTCTTCTAAAAGCTTATCATTCAATTCTTTTTGAAGGTTTAGAATATTAGCATTTTCTTTTTCAACTAAATCTTCTATACTTTCGCCCGCTGCAATCCTTTGATTAATTTGTGTTTGAATAGCAGACTTTTCTAATGCAATTCTTTGACGTAAGTTAGAAATTTCATTTTGCAATCTAGTTTCTTCTAATTTTTCTAATACTTGCTTAGAGTCAATATCTCCTTTCCTAAGCATTGCTAAAGCATCCTCTTGTGCTATAATATCTTTTCTTACGTCATTACTTTCACGTTCAGCATCTGTCAAGTCTCTAACAGATACGGCGTTATCTTGAAGAAATAAACGTCTTTCTCTTAATAATTCTAATGCACGTGTAGTTAATATTTCACTTAAACCAGCATTTACCAAACGCTCTGTTATCTCTTTTTCGCTTTCAATACGTGATAACTCTGTAAAATCTATAATAGCCTTACCTTGTTCTTTTAAATTATCATTTACTAGCTTAGTTTGCGCTTTGAATGTCTCCTCTGCTAAGAATCTATTTTCTTGTAGTGCTTTTCTTCTTTGTGCAAATGTTGCATTTTCATCATTTATTATTTGTTCATTGATTGTTTTTCTAGTATCCGCATCATCAAATAATATATCTAATCTTTGCTCTAATAAATCTTGCTCCAATTGGCTTATTTCTCTTAAAGATTCATTCGTTTGCACTTGTGCTTCAATCTTAGCTTGTTCAAAAGCCACAAAGGCATCTTTTGCAGCTTCTTGAAGGTCTAAGTTGGCTTTATTAATTGCAGCCCTTTGAGTAGCTAATTCAAATTCTTTTTGAGCAATTAAGATATTGTTATCATTGATTTCTTGATTGACTTTCAATAAGTCTTCAAAACCTTTTATTTGTTCTTGTAATGATTTTGTTTGGTCGTTTGCTCTTGCTTCTGCTTCTGCTTGTGTATCTAATAACTTTGCATTTTCTTTTTCAAGTCCTATTATTTCTTTTCTGTATTGAATAGTTAAATCTATTAGCTTATTATTAGCTGTTACAAGTTTAACTATGTCATCAGTTGTGCCTTCAAATATTTTCCTTATTCCATTTAAAGTATTACCAGATTTCTCAAAGCTTTCTTCGGTATCATTAAATGACATTCTTAAATCATTAATTTTGTCATCAAAAGCTCCCATTACGTTAATAGACTCTAAAAACCTAATTTGTAGTGATTTTGAGAATCCGCTAGCTGAATTTTTAATATCATCAAATAGGTTGGTAAATAAGTCTAATATTAAAGGAGCTGCTTTAACTAATCTATTTACAAATACTTGTAATGTAATAGTAATTGAGTCAAATACTTTTTGAAAACCTCCCGCAGCCTCAGTGTTACTTTGGAAAATTTCAGATAATTTTTGTAGTGCTGCTAATATTAAACCAAATACACCTGCTGCTTTACCAACATCTCCAGCAGCTTTTTTCATTTCATCTCTATATCTTCCTACTAAACGTCTGCCATCTTTAGCCTCTTTATTAACATTCTCTAATTCATCATTCAGTCTATTAAACTCTCTTTTAGCTTTCTTTGCTTCTTTGCTATTTGCTCCAAATTCAGCAGCTAAGTCTTTAAATCTCTTTTGAGCTTCGTTAGTATCTTTAGTTAGTTGCTCATAAGCACTCCTAATCGTGTTAGCTTCTTTCGCTTGATTTCTAAGTTCTTTAGTTTGCTGTTTTATTTGTTCTTGTAAATCAAAGTTATCCTTTATTCTTTCATCATTTAAGTCATTTATTTTTTCTTGTAGTTTAATTCTTTGTTTTTCAATTCTATCTAGTTCGCTTGTAGCCTTCTTAGTATCATTAATAGCCTTTTCTACCTTTCTAATATTCTCAAAATTATCGAAAGGGGTATTTTTAGCTACATTTTGAGCTTCTTTAGCAACATCTTTTAAGTTCTCAGATGTTTTTTCTAACACTTTATTAAGTTCTGATAATTCACTTATTAGAGGGTTTAATAAGTCTTTTTCAGCTATTTGGTCGTAACTTAGTTTCTTGCTTGCCATGTATAGAAAACAAAAAAAGTTTCAATTTAATTTTGTATATTTGTATGTGTAGGTTTCGCAGCCTTAAACGATAATTAAATAGGAAAGCTCTTGTTTTAACAGTTGGGTTTTATCGTACCCTTGCGAAGCTGTTAATTCAAGGGCTTTTTTAATATTAAAAATTATGAAGACATCTGTTAATATGGTTCGTAAAATGGGAGAATTTGAAGTAATCCAACGAACAAAAGACGGTCATTTTGATGCTAATTATTTATTACATCAATGGAATAGCAAAGAATCTAATACTCGAAGAAGGATAGACAAGTTTTTAAACTCATCTAAAACTAAAGAGTTTATAAACACTATAAAACATCGTGAAAGCCCAATGTCAAAAATGACCAATGGTGATTATCAAGTAGTTACAGTAATAAAAGGTAGAAATACACAACATGGGAAAAACATAGATAAAGTATTTATGCACCCTTATTTGTTTATAGATTTTGCCATGTGGATTAATCCTCAATTTAAATATGACGTTGTTAAGTTTGTTCATGACCAACTCATAGAAAGTCGTATTAATTCAGGGGACTTAACAAAAGAACTCAATGAAGCTGTTTCTAAGTTCTCTAATGTAAATTACCCTCAACTTGCAAAGGCGTTAAATTATATTGTTTATCGAGAGCATGAAAAAGGAATAAGAAACAAAGGTAGTGAAACGCAAACAAAAGAAATGGTTGACTTGCAAAAGAAGTTAGCATTTTCGATTAATATGGGATATATTAAAGACTATAATCAATTATTGATTGAGTTAAGGCGTATTTGGAATAAAAACTCTTAAACATTTCAATAAATCCAAAAAATAAAACATTTTATATAAAAGCTTTTAAATATTCCATTTTTTTAAATGATTATGAAAACATAACTGATTTACGTATAATCAAAATATTTTAATTATAAGGTTTTAGTTTTACGTAAGAGTCTAATGTTTTGTTAAGGAGTAGAAAAAAATCTACTCTTTTTTTTGTTTACCTATTGCATAAATAAAAATTGATTAGTATAATTGCATATACTTAAACATTTAAACAGAAAAGACAATGAGTAACTTATCAGAAATAATGAAAACAGCATGGCAATTTGTAAAGCAAACTGGAATAACTTTATCAGAAGGTTTAAAACAAGCTTGGAAAAGCTACAAACTTAAAGTAAAGATGCAATCTGAGATAGTTAGATTCTATTTTAAAAAAGTAGATGGAACTGTACGTGAAGCATGGGGGACACTTCAAAGTAATATTATCAACCCTTATATTAAAGGTAATAATGATAAAGCTAAGAATAACACTATTCAAGTGTACTTTGATACTGAAAAGATGCAATTTAGAAGTTTTAAAAAGTTTAATTTAGTTTAGTCATGATATTATACATTTTAGATAGCGGAGATTCTTCGGTAGGTATTCAATCTCAAACATGGGAAATACAATGCCCATTTGAAAAAGATGACTTAGAAAATTATGAGTTAGCAGAATGGAAAGAAGAAATAAGTAAGTTATACGAACCTAGTATTGAAGGTGTAATGTATGCTTACTATGATTTTGAATCTGATTATTATTTTGATTGATATGGAGTTTATAAGTAAATCAAAGCTAAATAGGAATATATTAAAAGGTTTAATAGTTCACTATAAAATTAATTTTCAGGAATCATTAAAAATATCTGATAGATTATTCTACCCAATAGAATGGTATGAATTAAGATATGGTAAAATACACAATAAACAAGGTTATTTAACAGAATAACAAAACACCCTAAGACTCTAAGGTAAGAGAGGTAGTAATAAGCTATCTAAACTGAGGTATAAACTAAAGGTTTTTAGGTTCGATTCCTTAACTTAGGGCTAATTCTTAATTCCAAATTGAAAATATTTAGGCATTCATTTACAAAAAAAAATAATTAAAAAAAACAACCCCTATCAATTAAGATAGGGGTTTTAAATATACCTCTTTAGTAATAAACTACTAATGGCTTCAATTAGTCTTCTTTAACTTCTTTTTTCTTCGTAACTACAATCTTTCCTTGAAGCTTTTTATATATTTCTTCAAGATTAGAACCCTTTAAAGCTTTCTCATATTTCTTTTTAAACTTTTGAAAGTCTAAATCTTTGCCTAAGTCGTCTCTTAATTCAGTATTCCCCACTTTCATTATGCAATAGTTACATTTTGTTGACTGTAATAAGTATCATTTACAATACTGAATTGTACTACGTCAGTAGCACTAACCCCTGCACTGTAAGTAATATCATAAACACCATCACCACTATTAGTTACGCTATCAATAGTAACTGCGCTTTGAGTAGTTACGTTAAATGCGCTAAAATCTGCTAATGCTAAACCATTAATTGTAGTTGATGTAAATACACCATCGTAATTAAGAGTAACATTTTCAGTTACACCTGTTGCGGTTGGACTTGTATAAGTTACAGATAAGTCAAGTAAACCAGTTTCTTCTAATAGATTAACACCTGTAATATCAGTTGCTAAAATCTTACGTAAGGAACTATCTCTTTCAAGCTGTGAAAACTCAAAGTCTAATTGTACTTTACCTACATTTGCATCTTGTTGCATAATATAACGTGCATATACAGATGCTTCATTAACCTGAATAGGTCGTAAAGCTGCAACACCTGCACCACCATCAGCACAATAAGAGCCAATTAAATCACCACAATCATCTACAATGTAAACTCCAAACTTACCACACTCATGACTTTCTATTTTACCAATATAAACAGGACTATACTTAATTAACCATCCCTGCCAAGTTCTAATACCTTGCTTAGTAATAAGTGTGCTCCCGTCATTTAAACCCTCTGTAATTGGGTCAGCTCTTTCACTTGTTACTTGGGAAAATTCACCAATAGGATACCATCTTTTAGTCTCATCAGTTTCTTGGAACTTTGCAGAAAAGAAAGAAGCATCTAATGTGTCAGTTTCTAAAATTTGGTTACGTGTTCCGTCGCTTGCTTGAAATGGTACTGCAATGAGTTTAGTACCTGCTTTAATTACGCTTTGTTTGTTAGGAGTACCTGTATTCCCTAAAGTACCCGAACAACTACATAAAGTACATGCCATGTTCTTATTTATTTAGTTTAATATATATATTCAATTTAACAAGGTTGTGTAAATGGACTAATTAAAGTATTTCCTAAATATACACCCCCATCAGTTACAAAGTAAACCGTATTATTATCTTTAGTTGCAATCAAATCAAAATCAGCTTTAGGTAATGCGATAAAATAATTTACTTTAACTGCATTAGGTTGTTGCGCTGGCGGCAATTGCGTTATATCACTTTCTACTTTTGCATCATTTAACGTGTTTGTATTACCTTCAACTATTGTAAAGTTTTCATCTATTGTTAAGTTTCCGTCTATTGGTGTAAGTGTTGCCATTACATTCTACTATAATTGTAAAAAGAAGTTGGTTTTAAGTATGTATTCATAGGGTTTAAAAAGCTATTCATACATAACTTTTTGCCTAGCCTATTTATACATTGTTCTCTTATTCTTAGCGTGAAATTTAATTCTATTCCGCTTAAATGTTCATTAAAAACAGAATTAGTATGCCCTCTAAAATTAGAGAATTGACCCCATTTTACATGATTAACTAATTCGTAGGTTTCTTCAAATTGATAAAAAGATAAACTACTATTTAGTTCATCTATGATAAAATTAACTAGCTTATTAATTCCTATTATAACCTCTGTATAGTGGTCTTTAGTTGACCAATCACGCATATTAGCATAATCTAGTATGTGTAAAGATAAATCTGATTCTTTAACCCACCCGCTATCTATGCTAGTTCTGCGCTCTTTAAATATCTCATATAGATAAACAAAAGGTACTTTGTTATTAGAGTCAATTTTACTTAATTCATTATTAACAGCGTAAGGAGTACCATTATAAAAGTAAGGGTTTTGTATTTGCCATTCTAAACCACCAAACAGCCCTAAACTAACATCATCAATAACTATTTGCTCAGTAGAATGAATAACACTATCAATAACATAATCAATACCGTGAATAGCTATTTTAAGACCTTTACGGGCATTTAAAATGTTATCAGTCTTAATATATGTTTTACCTTCTTTTTCCTCTATACAGTCTATTACACCGCTTAATTTCAAACGTTGTATAAAGTTTCTTACAATATCGACTGTTAAAGGTATTCTCATATGGTAGCAAAGTACTCAAAGCAATAATCTATTATTTCAAAAGGTTGATAAGTGTATTCTAGTTTTTGAATAGTAAATGTTAATTCATCTGCTAAGATTTGAAAGCTAGTATCTTTCACTAAGTTTTGAACACTGTATTCAATACTATCTATTTTAACACTATCTCCATTTAATAAATACTTTGTGCAATCAGTGTTAATTGTCCAGAGCATATTAATGCCATCATATACAAAAGATGTAATATTCTGCTTTACTAAATCATACTCACAAAAGAAATCAATCACATTATCGTTAAATTCTCTTACCCCTTTGTTATATTGTTGAATAGCCAATGTATTAGAATTACTATAAAGCTGGTCATAAGAGTTTTCGTTTTTATTTGTAACAAATCCCGTGTTTGTATGCAATAAGTAATTCCTAACAAAGTGAAAATAAATATACTGTAATGCAATCCATCTAAGCCCTTTAATTTTTTTCTTTTTATCATATATAGTATTTTCATAAGTTACACCATATATTAAGTCATACCACTTTTGAGGTAATGGGTTTAGTTGTTGAATTTCTTCAAGCGCTTCAATACCTATCAAATCCTCTATTATTTGAGGATAAAAGGTATTGATATAGTTTTGTAGATGTTCTTGTTCAAAAGTATCCCTAGAAAGCCTTAAAACACCTTGAAAATCAGTTATATTTATTTGAGGTAATGCCATTTAATTACTTATCCTCTTTTACTTCTTTAGTTTCTACTTTTTTTCGTCCTCTTTTTGGTACGTCCTCTATTTCTTTTGCATCTCCTCTTTTTATCAAGTCGTATGCGGCAGAATTATCAACACTATATACTTTTTGACCTTTTTTCAAGGGTGTGCCTTTAATATCGTTTAATAGTTCAATATTCATATTATTCTATTTTAAAAGAAAGGAGATTTAAATAACCCCCTTTCAATTTTTGATTTTTAAAACTAGCTTGCTAATGTTGTTAAAGCTCCGCTTATGCTTGTTACTTTTCTAAATCCTGTTTGGTCAACAGTTCTAATTAAGAATAACAATCTTCTATAAACCCTTAACGATTCTCTACCATTTTCAAAGTCCCCAGTAGCGTAACCTCTTTCGATTCTGAATCCTGGTTCAGCATAAAGCCTAGCATAGGTAATATCTCCGATATATGCAGTATTTGCTTGTACAGCGTTATTCTCAATCACTGTAATACCATCTATTACTTGACCGTCCTGTGTTACAAAAGGAGGCATCACGTAGTTACCATCTGAATCTTTTGTTAACTTCATCTTATTAATATCAGCGATATTCATAAATGCACCATTCACACGGTATTTGTTACCGCCTTGTGCTTCAATATCTTCACGTACTTTAACAAGTAAATCGTAAATAGAAGCGTTCGCAATACCGCTAGATGTGGGTGAATAAGCTTGCATACTCACATCCATACCCGTTAAGTTATTGCCAAGTCCATCACCTAACACAATTTGAGTGTCTGCGATAAGCTCAACGTTACGAGAAAGGAAAGATGTTAATTCATTTACTAAGAATGAATCATCATACATAAACTCATCCGTCATAGGGATAATATCCGCTACTTTTTTAAGCTTTAAGCTATACTCTTGCCAAGCAGCCGTAGATTCGTCAAACGTCCCGCCTTCTTCTTTCATAGAAGCTGCTCTAGCTTTTGTAGCTTCGTCCCAATCAAGATAAGAGATTTTACCATCATTATCAGGTGAAATAGGAAACGTAGGGAAAAAGTCTAATGCTGTAGTTCTACGTGTTGCTAATTGTCCTACTGTCTCAATACGCTCTGTACGAGTGTTGTTTACTACACTTGCAGTCGTTGTATCTGCTTTAATATCAATATGTAGTGTCTCATGCTTACCTGCTTTCTTTGCAAATTCCCTAATTTTAGAAAGACTCTTAACAATGCTTTCACGAATTGTTGAAGGTACTTCTCTATCTGCTTTAGCTTTAGAGTCTTTAATAATAGTTAAAGTCTCACCTTGTGTTTTTAAAGTCTCTTTTACTTCTTTTACAGTATCTTTAATACTGTCAACACTACCGATTAACTCGCTTTTAGTTGCTTCTAAAGTTTCGTTTGAAACAGTATCGCTTAACTGTTCTGCAAACCAATCATCTGAATAGTTTGAATAATCTTTCTGTAGTTTTACCTTCTCATCGTTAGAAAGTAAACTAAAATCTGCTTGACTTTCAATCCCTTTTGTATTTAGGAACTCAAGAAAAGTCTTTTTTTCTAGTTTTGCCATCTTAAAATAGTGAATTAAAATAAATACTTAAATCGTCTTTAGTTTGCTCTAAAGTGCTTTCTTGCGACTTTTCAGCTTTATCATCATTCACAGTGTCATCATTGACGGCTGTAACTTGTTTAATATCTTGACTTTTATCAATTTCATCTACCGATAAGGTAGGTGTAATTTCATTTGAACCGAATAAAACGGCTGAATTTTCAAATATCTTTATTTCTTTTACTGAGAAGAAATACCCTTTTTCGTCTGCTTTATTCTTATTGATTATCTTTTTATAATCTCTTTGCCAAATTTTATATTCTTCTTTAAAATCTTTATCATTAACAGCTAACTCAATGTTAAGATATTGCAAGCCTATTGAATGTTGTTTAATTTGCCCTGCTTTATAAAGTTCGTATATCTTTGAATCATAGCACTCTTTTACAAGCCCTCTAAATATTAAAGCTTGACTTGTATTAATATCAGATTCTATGCCTAATGACTCTAAATTTATTTGTTGAGTCTTAACTTCTAAAGTATCTGCTATAATAGCACTAACAGAGTGGATATGGTCTTTAATAAAAGGTATGTTATTACCTTTATCTTGGATAGACTTATTATATGCACCTCTTAAAATAACATCGTCATCGCTATCCATCCAATTTGCCATATTAGCAATAACAGTTATTTCAAGTTCTCCCATTTCATATTCACTATTCAACTGCTTAAATGCTTTAACTTGATTAGATTTTTCATCTAATTGTATGTTAAATAATTTAGGAGTCGAAACAACCTCAGAGTAAATAGGAGTAGACTTCTTTTGCTTAATTAAGTCTTTCTTATTATCGACTAAATATTGAAATAACTCTTTTTTATCTAAACCTAAACTGTTATATTTTTCAGCTATCCGCATCTTCTTGGTTTGAATTGTTAATTTCTTCTTCGTTAGTTTCTTCTTCTATTTCGATTGTTCTTTCTTCACCTAGCAACTCCCTTGCTGTTGATTCATCAAAGCCGTAAACCGTTGTAAATAGTGTCAAAGCTGCATCATACTGAGTTAAGCCTGCTGCTACTGCTGCTTGTACCTCTAAGATACCTTGGACACCACCTACAGAGCCTCTTAAACTAGCTTGGGCTTGTTCATTTAGATTTGGTTCACTACCCCCCCCATCTTCATTTGAATCAACTTCATTATTTCCAATATCTTCTTGTATTTCCTCAACTTTTACTAATTCATCTAAATTTTCAGGCATCGGAAATAACTCTTCATATAAAATATGTCTAGCTACCTCAACTGGTAATACACCAGCCTGAACCTCGTTTAAAACCTTATTACTTAACTCTTGATTAGGCTTATTGAGAACTTTTATTTTACTTTCATCTACTTTTATATAAACATCATTATAACCATAATTAGTTTGAATTAGCCATTCTGATAATTCTTTATCTATTTTACGGCACATGGGCAATATACTATCTTCGTACATTGCTACCTTCATCTCGCTTACATTGTTATATGTAGAGCTGGCAGGGTCTCCAAATAATTGTGATGCTACATTTTGAGTTGAGCAAAGTTGTCTTAAATGGTCTAATCTAGCTTCAATACTCTTTAAGTCGGCAGGATTTGCGCCCATTTTAATATACTTCAATGGTGTTGAAGATACTTTAACCTTTCCAAAATTAGTACCTGTTGATGTTCTATCGTATTCCGCTTGTAATTCTTGTTGTTCTTTAGGTGTTAATGCTCTATTCCCATCATTCGATATAATACCGCTGACCCCTTTATTTTTATGCAACCAATATTCAGAACTCCATACCTCGTTATTAGATTTGTAAACAAACCTATTAGCATTTAAAGGACTGAAACCATATAAACAATCTTCTGTTATGTCTTGATTGGTAATGTGTAGTACATCGGAAGGTAAAAACGTGTAAGTCCTATTAAAATATTCTACCTCATATTTTTCAGGCATACCAACATTGTCTTCAATAATAGTAACATTTTTAGGTGTAGGCACTATTAAAGAACTATAACGGCTAAAACCAGTAGGAGCTATACCACAAATAAAACATTCTCCAGTACTTCTTAAACTTGCATGAATCCTATAATAAAAGTCATCATAAGAGTTTAATTGATTAGGCTTTTTTAGTAATTGCTCTAATTCATCATCTTCAAATAATTCATCTGTATTCTTATTATATAAATCACGATGTAATGAAGATGCTATTTGAGACAAGCGATTGATAACAACGAAAGAATAAGGGTTTTGAGCGAATCCTTCATAAATAACCTCATCTGTAGATGGCTTTTCATTATCAAAGTCAAATTGTTTACTCCAAAATAAAGGCAGTCCATCTTTACCAAGCTCTACATTATTATAACTATAATAAAGATAATTGTAAGGATTTTGCCTATCGCTTGAAGTAAATCTAAAACCTTTAGGAATAAGTTTGTTAAGGTACTTTGTTATCATTTTTATACTTTGCCTTAGATATAATAACAAAGCATAAATTAATTTAATTCATAAAAAAAGAGGTTGTTATATCTCTTTAATATACTCTTTAATTAATCCTTTAATCTTACTTTTTAATTTTTCATCTTTCCAATAGCTTATTGGAACTCGGAAATTAATAACTTTGGTCGGAGCAGGTTTACGCCCTGCCCCTTTTCTTTTACCTCCTCTCATATTTATATTAAATCATTATCAATTACATATTTAGCTGAACTAACAGAATCAACACAATTAATATAATTCCCTTGCTTTTTTATTAAAGTTTTTCCTGTTGTGTATTGCTTTATAAGCTCATAACCTTTATATATTCTTTGGATTTTCATACTTTCTAAGTGTTTAAGTGTTTAAATGTTTAATGATGTTTCAAAGATAGTAGATAGGAATGATAAGTGCAAACACTTTTCAAAAATAAAATAAAAAAAAACTTTGCGTTTTAATCAAAGCTTTTTAATTTATTAAGTTTAGTTTGTTGTTACCTATCCATCTCCATTTGCATATCCATTTCCATATCCATCTCCATATCCATATCCATCTCCATATCCATATCCATCTCCATGTCCATCTCCTTCTCCATCTCCATATCCATCTCCATATCCATTTCCATCTCCATTTCCATATCCATTTCCATTTCCATTTCCATATCCATTTCCATATCCATATCCATCTCCATATCCATATTTTATTCTTCCCATATTTTAACAGAGTTTAAAGTTTCTAATGCGTCATCTGTTACGGGTATAAGCTCAATAGCCTCTGTTAGAATAACCTCACTAACTTTTTGAGGCATTTTACATTCATTAGGTTTAGAAGTTCCTTTTTGCGCTAATTGAGACAGACTTGCAGCTCCCGCCCATCGCCAAACTCTACGAGCATTATGTAATACAACTTCTTTCCCATGCCTAGAAAATAACTCGCCGTAAAAGACTCCTGCCGAGTATGTTCTAACCATGTAAATAGGGTTTGATGCTTTATTTATTACATCATTTGTTTTTTCAACGTACTTAATTCCATTAACTTCAATTTCTTTCATTTTGAATGATTTTAAATTTTAATAATAAGCAATTATACACAATAAATTAATCAAGAACAAAAAAAAGAGTGATAATTTTTACCACTCCTTTAAAACTCTTAAAATTTTACTATGATGTAAACTATTAAATAATATTGAGATATACAAGTGTTATCATAATAAAAAATAAGATTATTGATATTGTTGCATGATTTATTTTAATACTTCTAATTAAAGGTTTATAGTTAAAAGTATTTCTCTTAAATAAACTAGGGTTTAATTTTCTTATTTCAGATGGTTTAGGTTGAGGTGGTTTAGATTTATATTTATATTCAGGTATTTTTCCACTGTGGTATCCCATAATATTAATTATTTGTTTTTAAACACCCGATATTACGAGTGTTATTAATTTATTTTACATACACGGAATTACGGTTATTTAAAATTACAAATTTTAGGATAACAATTATTAAATACAGAAATATGATATAGCTTTTTGGTTGTAAATCTTGGGCAGGGTGCTGTTTTAATCTCAATACCATTTTCAATACTATACTTTTTAAGTTTACGCCAGTTGAATTTAGTTTCTTTCACATTACATTCTTCCGATGCTCTTATAATACTTATCCACTGTTCAGACTTATCTAAAGCCTCCTCCAGTCCTTGTATTTCTCCTTTTTGAGCTTCTATTTGTTCTTGTTGCTCTGCTGCTAGTCTTAAAGCTTGTGCAAATGTTTGAGGCACTTGACTTTGTCCTAAATTAAGTTTTTTTATCACTTGTATAACACCTTTTCTTACTTTCTTTGATTCAGACATTAATAATTGCAATGACTGTTCAAAATTAAGTACAAACATGGCTCTATCTTGTCCTTTTGCATCTTTATAAGTAACGCGGGAAATATTTCCCTCGTTAATTTCTTCGCTAAACTCCTTTCTTATTTTTTTTAATAAATCAGAATGAGCCAAATTACTTCTATTCCCTTCTTCTTTTCTAAATTTGTTAACCTCATCTACTAAGAATAATGAAGTTTGCTTTTCTTTTGAATTGAAATTACTTAATTCCATATTATAAACTTTAAATAATTAAAAAAGCCACGGAAAGAAAGCTAGTTTAGCGAGGGTACAAATTAAACCCACTAGCCTTTTCCCGTGGCACTTTTATTGAATTTGTTTTCAGTCGCTAAACCTACACACAAATATACAAAATCTTTTTAACTTATCTCAATAATCCTAATATCTTCAAGTATCTCTAACTCCTTAGACGCTTCTCTGATTTGCTCTTTACGTTCCTCAATTTCTAACTCTTTAATGATTTTATGAGTAATGTTATTGGTTCTTTCCTTTTCTTTATATGCTAACTCAATCTTAACTTTATTGTCATGAATCCATGCACGGCATCTTGCTATTTGTGAATCTGTTTTATTCATTGTTTAAATATTTAATGATAAGCAATATTAAAAAATACTTATGACTTATCAAAACTTTCAGGAGGATTTATATAATAAGTTACTGCGTAAATCATCGCTTGAATACAATCATCATTACCGTCTATCGCTATTCTTTGCCCTAAAGTGTTTCTTTTAAAGTTGTTTTGCTTATCTTTTGCATATCTAAAGTTTTGAACCTCTGTAATTAAATTTTCACTTTCTGAATGTATAAATAGTTTATGTTGGTGAATTGATTGAATGCCCCACATTTTAGAACCTTGAAATTTAATACAATCAGTAGCATTAACATTGAGCATCCTTAATTCATCTATATTTTGGGCAGGGCTTGAATCTGCTATAATTAATTCACTTCCTAATCCTAAATTATGTATCTTATTAGCTACATCATTATTAAGCAATCCAGTTGAGTATATTAATTCTTTAACATATAAATTATGACCATCTTTAATAACCTGAACTAATGCAGTGGGGTCGTTCTTATAGCCAAAATCTAAACCATATAAAATATACTCATATTGTTTAGGTTCTTCATTATAAAGCTCATATTGTTTAAATATAGCATCTTCCCCGACTGCACGCATGCCAAGCCCATAAACTTGCCACATGAATAAATCATTAGTACCATTTATATGATTTCGTTCTAATATCTTATCCCATTCTTCTTGATTATACCCAGCTTTTAAAGCTATATTATATGCTGGTTCTTGATTATCAGCATAAGATATAATCTTACTTTTAGCATTGGCAGGAGCATAAGGATTATCGAATATGTTAGTTTTTAATAATTTATAATCTTCTCTTTTTTCATAGTCGTAAAGGCTATTAACGGTAGCAGAAGGGTTATAATCATAAATAAAAAACTCTTTGCACCGTTGTTCTAACTGGTTTCTAGTTTCTTGGGATACACTCAAAGCCTCATTAATGAATAATATATCAGTCTCAAAACCATGAGCTTTCATTATATTATCATTCACACCTAAAAACTTGATAGTACAGCCAAAGTAATTTATTTGAGATGCTACTTTATTGAATACGCTTAAATCATAGCCAAATAAGCCCCATACTTGTTTGAGTGTTTGATATGTGGTATCTTTAAGATTTGCAAGTGTATCTCTACATATGCCTATAAGCTTGTTTTTATCCTTATTCTTATAAATATATTGGCAAATAAATATAGAAGTATCCCAAGTTTTAGAAGAGCGGCTACTACCTTCTAAACCTATACCCTTAAGCCTTTTAGCATTTTGTTCTTCAAACTCTTTATGATTAAGCTTATGTCTTATCTTTTCAAGCTCTTTAAACTCTTTTCGGGCTTGATTGTATGATGATACTATAAATTGATAATTCTTTGCAGGTGTTAGTGTATTGCTCATGTATACATAACAAAAAAACCTAGTAATAAAATACTACTAGGTTTTGTAAGTGAAATACGTTAAATACCTTGAATCAACGTTTTGTCGGCAATCAAATATACAAAATTAATTTTTAATTATTGCTTTAATTTATAAACTTTCAGCAAGTTCTTTCAATCTTTTATGTCTTGAATCTTTACCTACTCCTTTTTTAATGAGGTTACTGTTATACTTTTGAAGTACTGTAATATTATCTAGTTGTTTTTGTGTCATCTCATTACGTTCCAAGTCTTTTACGCCTACTAAATCTTTTATATTGTTAGCCTCTATTATGTAGATAGTAGGGTTGGGTTTATGTCCGTAATATTCTACATATCTATTTAATATAGTAGCGGTCATTTCATTATAGTAATCGCCTGCGTTATGTCTTGATTGTATTAAACCATCTAGCACATAATCGATAACCACGCTTTTAAATTCGACACTAATCCACATAGCAAAATCAATAAAAAGTTTAGGGTGCATCCAAGTACCACCGCCTTTACCTCTAGATGTTATAATAACATTATCTATTCCTTCTCTTTTTAATTGCTCAATATATTCAGTAGTAGAACTCAAAAGATTGAATTGAGATAGTTGCTTCACTTTCTTAGGGTTGTTTTTATTCCAATATTGCAATAAGAATGTAGCATTAAAATAAAAATCCTTAGTTCTTTGAGAAAATCCTTCATGTTCTCTAATCATCACTTGATTGGTTATCATAATATTAACTTTTTAAATAAAATTTATACACTTTCTTAATATTAAACTTTCTTAATATTAATAAAGTTTAAAATAATTTACATTATTCTTAATAATTGCAATTCTAATTAATTGAAATAGTTCAAATATATTTGTTAATTGTAATTATTAAGATTGCTAATATTAAGAATGCAGTAAAAATTTTTAATAATTCACTACGGTATAATTTACCACGGTACAATATTGAAAAATTTTTCAAATATTTACAACGGTGTAAAAATTAATATTAAGAATACAGTAAAAAAATACATTTACTTTATTAATTCGGTGAAATCCCGTGAATAAAAGCTATTGTACACCTATGTACATTTACAAAAAAAAAGAGGACTTAAAAAGCCCTCCTTTAATGATTTAACAATTAAACCAAATGTTTTAATTTATTTGATAGCCTGACTTTATAAAACCATTTCCATCTACAACTATTTGCGTTCCGTCTTGCATGATTTTAGTATCTAAAATAGATGATTGTTGAGAACCATAAAATGAATATTCAAACTTTACTAATTGAAATGCTATGATTCCTGATTCTTTAACATATTCTAAATCTGTATTTTCTACTCTTTCTAATTTTGTGATTTTCATAATCTTTTTGTCTTAATGTTTAATGATATTCAAAGGTACTAATAAAAAATGATTAGTACAAATTTATTCATAAAAAAAGTGCTAGAAATTTCTAACACCTTTAACGCTTAACTACTATTAATCAATCAAACATTTATTTTACAACCTTAACAATCTATCTCTAATAATCTTTCTTTTAATTTCCCATTGCTCGAATGGCATAAAATAAGCATTATCCAGCTTTTTAAGTTCTTGATGCAATTTGAAGGCTTGTTTCTGTTTTTCATTCATAATTATTGAAGTTTAAAAACTTTAACAGTATCTTTAAATATTCTTATAATATAATTACCTTTAGGTAGGTTATTAGATTTAAAATTAAACATAACGCAATATAAAACTAAATCTCATTAAAACAAAAAAAAGTTACCTAAAATAGATAACTCTTTAACGAAAACAATGAAAATAAATCAAAGAAACCTAAACAGAATTATTTCTTCACCCAATTACCATTTTTGAAAACTTTTTTTGCTTATTATTGATATATCCCCCATTTGTCTACTATAACCTTCTTCCAAATCCATTGCGCTTTTACCACACTCGCAATAATTCATATTATGTCGTAAATGTGAATAGCTTATAACTACATCTTGACAATAGTTACAACTCCAAATTATTCGAGTACTTAATATATCTTTGATTTTTGGCATATACAAATATAATAATTAATCTTCTAATTCTTTCCCGTTAACTATATTTACCTTAATTGGCTCATCATCTTCTTTTTTATTTAACTTAGATTTATCTCCTTTTGTCCATTTTTCAGGGTGTCTATTTCTTAACCATATTGCAATACTAGCAGGGTCAGCAGGGATATGTTTTGATGTTTTAGTGTATATAGTACCTTCTTTAGTAATTTGCTCTCTAGTTTCTATAACATCATAACCTTGCGCCCTTTTATAAAGAGATTGTGCTATATTACCATCTGCTTCAAATTTACCTTTTTTTAAGGACTCAAATAAGCCTTCTTTTGACTTTTTCCAATTATTGAAAGTAGCTTCAGTTACTTCCATTATATCAGCCATTTCTTTATCAGTACAGCCTAATAAAGCTAACTTATAAGCTAGTTCTAAATATTCATCTTTCCATTTGCTAGGTCTTGCCATAACTAAATACAATATTATTTATAAATATCCTTATGTACTTTCATATAAGTTTTATAAATATCTTCAATAGTGTTTTTTGTTTCTTCTTTCATTAAAAACATAAAAAACTTAGATTTATCCTTACTTGCTATTTTACTTTTAAGCAAAGAAATAAAATGAGGTACAATCTCATCAGCATATTCTTCTATTATAGAAGGCAACCATTTTTTCACTAAATTTTTTATAAATCTTTTCATATTAACGGGTTAGGATTAACAACTATTGGTTGGCCATTTTCAAAAGGATACATTTTTTTAATGTATGAGTCTAATTGTATTTCAAATAATAAAAAGTTACCCATAATTGTACTTACTTGTTCGGGTGTGTTACCGTTATTAGTTAAATCTGCGATTAATTCACTCTTAATACTTGGTACACCTGTTGCATATTGAGTTGTTTTTACAGAATCATAACCTAAATAATAATATTCTGCTGCGCTTCTCCAGTCTCCCATGTATATAAAATTAAGAATCGGTTTAAGTATAAAATCTAAGTTTTGTCTCTGTTTCTCTGAAATACCTCCAGCTTGGGAAGGTATCTCTTTTAAATAATATGCAAAGCTACCTATTATAGCCTTAAAGAATTTACCATCTAAATTTAATGCAATTGGATTTCCATCTAAATCTTTAAGCCATTGCGTAAAAGTTTGCCCATTATATCTTAATGCTCTTTTAAATACTAAATTAGCTAAAGGATTATCTTCTAATATAGAATAATCTTGTACAAATATTTCAAACGCTTTAGGGTCTGTACTAGCGTTTTCTCTAGTTATATATAATTTCTCTTTATCTTCTTCTTTGTAAGGATTTAAATCATTTAATATAACCTTTATATCTATTTCATTTCTAAATTTATATTCATTGAATAATGAAAGTTCATCATATGTTAATTTAACGTATGATTGTTGAGAATTTAAGTTTATAGGTTGATTAACAAAAATATAATCAACTTCTTCTGTATAATATATAATATAATTCATATTAAAAAGGTACTATATTATTATCGAAATTAACTAAATTAAGTACTCTGAATGTACTTGTTGACCTTTCATTTGGTATTACCCCTAAATTAGCACCTTCTGACCTCCACCAGTTTTGAGGTTTTCTATTAGGTAAAGAATTGTAGTTAAATGGTAATCCTGAATTATAAAGGTTAGCAATTTCTGTACTTGTTAATGTTACATTTCGCCAAATTGCTAACTCATCAAAATCCATATTAGCCAATGAATTATTAGATAAGTTTATACCATTATAAAGAGGTTCATTATTTATTGTTGAAGAATTTAATAAGTTATCTGATTCGACAACTTTTGATAATAAAGCACCATCTAAGTACAATTCTACACCTGAAGCAAACCGACTATTAGTTTTTGTGATTACCACAAAATGTCTTTGACCATCTAGTAAATCTATCTGAGGTGTTGATTTTACAACTAATGTATTTGTAAATGTATTTTGAAGTTTTAGATAAATTTCACCGTTAAATGTTATTTGAACTAAATACCCAATGTTAGGGCTTTTTCCTATAAATGTTCTTTTATGAAGAATAGGATTAGTAATTGATGAATTATTTATGTTTACCCAGAAAGCAATAGAACTTTCATCATCATGTCTTAGATTTAAATCATGTTGAGTTGCAGTTATTGCATATTGGTCTATCCCATTAAAACGCCATTTACTGAAGTTTTGAAACCCTGTTATACTCAAATCAACTGAGTTAATAGTTGAGTTAGGCGCATTATTAGTTGCAACTATTTCAAAGTTAGGGTACAAATTTTCAATTGGACTTGATATTTTTAAAATACCACTACTTGAAATTTCTGTATTAGGTGGTGCATTCTGAACTTGTACAGATGTTGCATTTAATATTCCTAAATCGTGTGTAAAAAGTTGACTAGAAGGTATATTTAATGGACTAGGTAAGGGGTTTGTAATAACAGGTGATTGAGCTATAATACTTGCTTTATTATTTAATGCTTTTATATTAATATATCCATCTGACCAACTCTCTTGAACTGCATTATTTTCGGCTGTTATCTGATATTGTAGTTTAATTAAAGCATTTTCAAAGTTAAATGATTCTTCTGTTATAGAAGGTATAGACATTGAAGCTTTATTAACTTGAGGGTTGTTATTCCTTATATATTCATTACTTTCTGTTTCTGTTAAAGGAATATAACTTAAGCCGTTATCTAAAGAAATCAATAATCTAATTCTAGGGGTTGACCTATTATTACTATTTATCCTTATTGAATTTAATTTTACCGATATTTCAGGATTTGAATTATTTTTTACTAATATATTAATATTGTCTGTCTGTAGTTCAAATTCATTGTTATTTCCAAAACCAGTAGCCCAAATAACATCAATCCAACTATCTAACCTATTTACAATAGGGCTTAAAAACTGATTTGTTAATGCTTTAAACGATGGTATTTCAAAATTAACAACCCCACCAGATTCATTACCTCCTCTATCATCAATAAAAAAGTATTGAGTATTATTTTGTAGATAAGTCGTTAAGTCTTTTCTAGTACCTCTAACTCTAAATATTAAGGCATAGTCATTACCTCCACTATCTAAATTATCGAGTTGCCAGTCAGGAGGTGTATCAATAGGATTAAAATTTGCAGTAACAATATCCCCCAATGAGTCAAGGACGGTTTCACTGTTTGGGTAATTGTCTTGCCCGATTTCTGAGATGTCGAGGTCTGCCCCTCCGAAACTATCCCTAATGATTTGGATTCCTGTTTGCGTTGCAAGGCTACCGCTTGTCGTTCCTGTTGAGATGGTTTCATAAAGTGTATATGTAGTTAATTGATTCTCAAAATATTCATCTAGTTCTGTTGAACTTCCTCCTAGTCTAAAAAAAAAACCGTTGTTAGCTAAATAATCAACATAACTTTCAGCATCTGTTGTGCCAAATTTATTAGTTATATCGGTAAATAATATTGATTCTCTATCGGGGTCTTCACCTTCAATAAATTGTATAGTATTAAGACGTGTGTTAACTCTGATACGTGCAACACCTCCAAAGGTATAAAGTATTATCTCTGTACCTTTAAATCTTTTTGTTACTCTATCATTATCTAGTTTTACTATATCATAAGCCATATATTAATAACAAAGTATAAATTATTTAAGTTTTAACTATAAAAAAGCTCAAAAAAAATAGAGCTACTAAAGAGTAACTCTATTCATATTTCATAAATGCTTAATGCTTTTCATTGCATTTTACGTTGTTTTCGTTAATTCCGAGCCTGAGAAACTTTGTGAACTAACAATTACATAACGTAAAGATACTAAAACTAGTTTAAAGTTTTAGGCTTTTTAAAAAATAACCATCAACAAAAAAATATTAATCAAAATCCCAAAGTATAGTATTTAATTCAGATAACTCTAACTTCATTAATGTCTTTACATTTAATTCAATCATTTGTCCTCCCATTGGGCTGCGTTTTCTTACTTTTTTAAACTCTAAATTTTTATCATTAATAAACAATATTGTTCTTTTTGATAAATCTTTATTTAAAAGTGTTTTATAAAGTCTATCAACTTCTTCCATGTCTTTGTTTTTACCAAAAATAGGTCTAAATGGGGTTAAAGTTTTAGCCTTATCGATTATTAGATTACAAATTACTCTTTTTTTCGTCTCTATTCATATTTTTTATTATTTAATATATTTAAAAATCATCTGAAAACTTATTATACCATGTGTTATTGCCAATAAATCTACCTAGTTCTGCGTTTTGTTTCATTTCACTCATATACTTATCCTTATATTTATCTATTTGCTTTTTAAATTCTTGCTCAAACCACATATCCATTTGTACGGCAAAATCTGAATCTAAATATCTTGCAAACTCTACTGCTAAATATGGATGTAAATAAACACCTTGCTCTTTCCCTTTTCCTATTATGTCTTTTCTAAGGGGCGTATTTTTTGCACCCCTTATTTTTTTTACACTCTCAAAGTAATGCTTAAATCTTTTACCTCTTAAATAAGTCTTTACGTTTTTACCATAAGACTTAGCTGTTTGAGTCGCATTCACCCAACCGTTGTTATCAAATATAATTTCTAACCCTTTAAATTCTCTTAATATTAATTCCATTTCTTAAACATTAAAAAAGCCTTTGAGTTATCAGATTCGCAAGGGTGAAGTATAAACCCAACTGACAAAACAAAGGCTTTCCTATTTTAAAACTTCTTTAGGCTACGAAACCTAACAAATTATACGTAAATATACAAATTTAGTTTAAAAAAAAGACGCACCTAAATAGATACGTCTTAATCAGTCTTGCTCACATTGGTTAAAAATGTGTTATCAATGCAAATATAGTAAAAGATATAACAAACGCTAAAAAAATAACCCTATCGGGTTGTTAAAACTTATTTTTAGCTACATGTTAGCAACAAATAAATTTACTATATCCTTTTCCTTTATTAAGTGCGTAAGGTATATTTTTACAACTGTGGTTAGCGACACAAACCAATTTTCCACTATAATCACCATCTTCATCTTTTACAACAATCACTTCATAACCCCATTCACTTTTTAGTTTATCACCAACTAAAATTGGTTGATTATTGTCGTCATAAAGCCCCGTAAAATTTTCATTTGCTAACAATGTATAAAGTTCATTGCTATTACTTTCTTGGTTACTTTTTTCTGTACTCATAATTTATGTATTTTTATTAAGCTAGTTGCTGTTACAAGGTCGCAACGAAACCTTATACTTTGCCGTTAGTCTTAATACTACTTTCGTATTATCTCAACTATATCGTGGTCTATCTCTGGCTTCCTGTTTGTAGCAAACACAAAACCATCATTTGTTCTAGTACCATAGTTCTCATCTCCAAACTCATCACTAGGGTATTTCACAACGTGGTCTAAGTAGTTGTAATGTTTCCAAGGTGTTTTGCACACGTATTCTAATTTTAACCCATGAGAGCTAATTAATATATCTCCTTTTTTGCAAGTATTTAAGTCTATCATATTTATTAATTTTATCTGTTTATTCCGTACATAAGCCTAACATCATGCAACAAGCCATACAAGTACGGCTGTTACACCTACCATTATAAAATTAATATTATTTATTTAAAATATCAATAGCTTTTTGAAGATACATAGCACTATCTAAAGCCTCTTCTTTTGCGTGTTGTAACCATTCTATAATACTCAAATCTTCTCTATCCATAGTTACACCATATTTCTTTTTACCTACCTTTTCACGTTCTCTAAGCTCTTCTATAACTTTTTTTAGCACTTCGCTATCTTCTTCATGTTCTTGATTATCATACATAGTTAAAAAGCTTAAATCTTCACTTTCTTGCGTTATATTCATAGCCTCTTCTAGTTTCTCTTTTAAAATTGTATTTTTTCTATCCAAAATTACTATATTCAAAGTGGTTAAAATTATCTATAATCTTAGTTGTAGTTGCTTTTATAGTTTCACCTTCATCTTTTCTATTGTAATGTAAGTCTAACCAACGTCCGCCTATTGGTTTTGGTTGAGCCCCTCTTTCTGCATGCCATCCGCTTTTACCATAATTAAACTCTTCTTTGTAGGTTGATAGCCTCACTAACTTAACTTCTTTATATTCAATCTTATGATTCGATGGATTATAATTTTCTTCAATTACAGTCGTTTCATAATCTTCGTGAACATGACCGAATACAATCATATCTGCACCACCTATGAAAGCTTGAAACCTGTTAAATTGAATCAACCCTTTAGTTACTGCGCCACCTCCACCGTTACCATGATGGTATCTAATTCTATAAGTTTTGCCTCTTATAGTGATTAATAGATAACCTCCATAACCTCCAATTTGTAAAGGATTTACTTGATTAGGATTAGCATGATTAAATCTAATTTGAAAGTTCTTTAGAATATCAAATTCGTGATATTTAATACTAACTTCATCGTGATTGCCTCTTCCAATTAAGGTTAATTGTTCAGCATAAGGACTAAACCATTCAACTGCTTCTTGAATTACATCATCAAAATAAGTTTTAGAATTATGTTGAGGTCTTATATCAGATTTATTAGCTCTTTTATCTCCCTTACCTTGCATAATACAAAAAAAATCACCATTTATAAAGATAGGTATATCATTGTCCTTAGCTTGCTCTAAATGGTCTTTTAATATTTCTCTTTTACATTTCGGATTATCAAAATGTATATCAGATAATAAGCAAAACCTTAAATTATGATTTCTTACAGTTGTATTATACTTTAATTGATGTACATTATCTGAATGCTTTATAACTTTATATTCCATAATTTTAAAATTAAAAAACCCTAACCAATATGGCAGGGTTTAGTATTAAACATTTAAACTTGAATATGAAAATGAGTAATCATTGAGTATTATTAAAAAGGTAGCGAATCATCTGAGCCTTCGTTTGTATTAGCCTCAGTGTCTTCTGAAACCGCTTCGGATGTTTGGGATGATAGGCTACCTAGTAAGGTTAACGAATCACATTTAATTTTAGTTGAGTATTTTGTGTTTCCTTCTTTATCTTCCCACTTATCAGTCTTTATTTTCCCTTCAACATATATGCGATTTCCTTTTTTAACGTATTTATCAATAACAGAATCAACTATTTTACCCCAAAATTCTAAGTTATGCCATTCAGTCTCTTTTTTCTTTTCGCCTGTTGATTTAACAGTGTATGTTTCTGTTGTTGCAATCGAAAGTTTAGCAACTGCCATCCCACTTTCTAAATGCTTTATTTCAGGGTCTTGCCCTACATTACCGATTAATATAACTTTATTTACTGATGACATATTATTCTTTAATTCTTAAATCAATATAAGGCTTAATAGCTTCAGGTTTAAATGTAACTCTATAATTATAACGACTTGCATTTTTAGCGTTAATTTGCTCAACGAAGTAAGATACATTATCAGATAAACCTAAATAATGTTTTACAAATGTAGATGAATCTGTTTTACAAGTAACTTTTAGATTTCTGCCATCATTAACAATGTCGCATTTACCTTCAATTGTTAGTAGGTATTTATCTGTGATACCATTAAAAAACACCACTCTTCTATCTATTTCGAAATTAGCTGCTGCCTTAGATAAATTACTAGATACTATCCTTGCGTCATCTTGGCAACTAGCTAAAACAAATATACTAATTAATATAACTTTATTTATTGATGACATATTATTAATTTTAAAATGGTGGAGGTAAAGGCATCCAATGAGTTATATTTATATATTTTTCGTTATCCCAATTCTCAAAGTAATCTATAGTATCATTGTAATCTATAGTATGATTTCTATACCAACCTGTACTTACATGACCTCTTTTATCACAAATTAAAACCTCAAAATTGTAATTAGGTTTTTCAATTTTAATATCAATCCATTGGAAATTTACTGATGACATAATCTTTGTTTTTTTATTAATTCAATCATTTTATTACAATATGCAATCTTTTCATCATTTGAAAAGCCTTTAAAGGCTGGACTTTTAGGCATACCACCTTCGTAAGTACCTTCTTCGACTTCTTTTATGATTCGTTCCCAATTAGATATTAACTGAGTTTGTTCAAGTGTTAATTTAATAATATCCATTTGAAACAAGTTATTAATAAAATTGTGAAAGCAAATATAATAAAAAAAGTGATAACTTCATTCTTATTTACTTTCATTACTATTCATCTTTAATAAAAATACCATTTACTTTTTTACCAGTCCTATCTTTAATTACATTCCATGCGCTTTCAAGGCAATCTACAATATCTAAACCTTTAGTTTCTGCATAAAGTATAAGAGTAACTAAAACATCTCCTAAAGAATCAATAATTTCATCTCTATCATCTTTTAACTCAGCTCTAACTAATTCACCTAACTCTTCAAAAGTTTTAAGAATTTGATTTCTTTCATTACCATGTTTAGTAATACCCTTATCTTCGCCCCATTGGATAATTTTTATCCTTAAATCTTCAAATGTATCTATTCCGTTCATGATTAAAAATTTAATTTTAAAAATAAATATAAAAATTTGCATTAAAACGCAAAATAACACACCATAAAACACATTAAAACGATGTTTTATTTACGTGTTGTACACAATATGGCTTTGCACCGTTCTCGTACCAAAGTTAGTGCTAATCATACCGTATTTATTTTTTTCTCCTCTCGCTTTTTACAAGTGGTATTTCTTCAAATGTTATTTGTTTTGGTAACATTTTACTGCATACATAGGCACTTGCATAAGGTGGATTTGTGTCTGTTCCTGTTAAATCATAGCTTGTCATGTATTTTACTCGCCTATTAAAATACATTATTTCAAACTCATTATTTTTAAACAAGTCAAATCTAAATTTACTTCCAAATATACCTTCAATTCCAATAAGCATTGCAAATGGTTTACCTATTTCAAATAGTCTTGAAAAGACTTCACCTTTTAAACTAAACGGTGGATTGCTTATTATGTAATCACATTCAGGTACATCTATTTTGAAAAAGTCACCATTTTCAAGTATATGTGTTCTAATTACTTTACATCCGTATTCTTCAAATACTTTTTTATACCTTGTTTCAGGTGGGTCAAAAGGAAGCCATATTGTACTGCCTTTTTTTATGTATTTTAAAAGTGGTTTAATACTATATTCGTGAGTATAATACTCGTCATTTTTACCGTTTATCAAATCTTGCTTCATTGTTTTAATTTTTCAAATTAATATTTGTCATCGCACAAAAAATAAATACTAAGTTCCATGCTTCGGTCTAAGTTTCATTTTATCAAGTCGCCATACAGTGTACAACAATGTATATACGCAATGCTTCCTAACGTCAGCACTTCGCATATACTTGTACGTTATACACAAGGCTCAATATCGTTCGGGTCTATTAAGAAAGTTAGTTCATAATAGTTGGGCTTGCACATTCCAGTTACTTCACCAAAATATTTCATAAAAGTCCACATTTGAAACCTTGTATATCCATCTTTGTCGGCTTGCTTTTTGTAATACTCAGCATCTCTTTTTTCCCATTTAGCTATTGTACCTATGTATTCATTATGTAGGTCAGCAAGCCTTTGGTAGCCTAAATCGGTTAGTCTTACTCTAATATTTTGGTTTACGTTAAACGCCCAGTGTATAACACTACCTATACGTAATGCCTTTGGGTCTTTTATTAAGTTCTGTTCTTTATCCATTGTATTGTCTTTTAATTAAAGTTGAAGCGTAATTTCAAGAAGGCACTACGCATAGCCTTGTCCGTTATCATTCATTCGCGAACGCACTTTCAAGGTATTTTATACGCTCCTGTAATCTATGCACTATAATTCTTACTAGCTTTTCATCGTATACCTTTGTACATTTATTAGAGTTGTTATACAACCATCTAACCTGCCTCACCTTATCGTTCAATACAGGAGCTAAATCAAGGTTATGAATCAATTCATCTGTTTCTCTTATTCCTAATCTTTTCTTCTTTGCCATCGCTTAAAAACGAAATGCTAACAATAAATAAAAATGAATAGCGCAGGTTAGCGTTCTGCTTCTAGTCACTTGTAGCTGTGCGCTACTACATTTTATTAGGGTCGCTAGTTGCAATTATATTTCTTTACTTTCTGAAATGTTGGCATAGCCTTATTGTATTCTATAGTCTTTACGCTATCTATTTCGCTTTCTTTTACTATTGTTTGCTCCCAATACTCAATAGTTTTAGTATCTCCGTACCAATTATAAACTGTTACATAAGTTGATACATAAAAAGTATTATCGCAAACTCTACGCATACTAACATCCTGTTCTAACTTAGCGCCTCCACAACTAAGTAAAAAGCAACTAACAACGGCTATAAAGCCATATTCTAAAATCTTTCTCATAATATTATTTTTGTTTCTGTTATTCATACAGCTTATAGCCAAGCGTTATGCTCAATTATCGCAACTCTATTTCATTCCAGTAGCACTTAGTTATATTTCTCAAACTGTCCCACCTATAAAAGTGCTGTTCTACATATTCATCTTTTATCCAATCCATCCCAAACTCTTTACTTTCATACTGCTTGTAGTGTTCTTTCCACTTTTTCAGTAGTTTATTGAACTTGGTTACGTATTTGGTTGCCGTTGCTTTTTTATCAGTTACAAACACATTAGCTTCATACCAATCATCGTAACTACCTCCGCAATATCTTACTATATACATTTTCTTCATCTATCTAAATTTAAAAGAGCATAACAACGTGTCATACTCCATATTCCGTTGCACTCCATACAGAGCATACACAACCGTTATCATTAATTAAGAAAGTTCTCTTTTATTAATATCGCCCTTGCTTCTTCGTGTGTTGTAAAGTCGTTAGTTTTTAGCAAGTGTATTACAGCATTATAATCAACCATATTACCTCTAGCTATTTGTTTCCATCCCTTGCCTTTTATTTGTAAGCTAAAAATACATTTGCCGTTTCTTTTTTGACCTATAAAGTCATAGCAAGTTCGATGTATTGTATTGTTTTTCTTGAATGTGTGCATATTTATTAAGTTTAATGTAGTAATGATAACACGGTATAAAACGCCATTAAAACGAGAACACAACATTGTATATAAAAAATAGGGCTTGGGAGTCGAACCCAACTATGGCAGGTCTTCAATAATTTACCTTCCTGTTTTTGACCACTGTACCGACTGTGGGTAGCCCTACTATTCATATACTATACATTATATGCAATTACTCCCATTCTTCCTTATATGCTTGAGTTTTTGCCATAACAGCTATTATTTTCTTTTCTCTTTCGGTTAAATTACCCCACTCTTTAACCCATTCATCAGGTACATAATTTCTCCAATCGTGTACTCTTGTTTTATTTTCAAACTCAGGTTTATCTAAGTTTATGTGTTTTATAAAATATTCAAATAAATTTATTTTGTTTATTTTTAATTAAAAGCGTATTTGTGTTGGCAACACTTCATAGCAAACCGCTATATGTAATGCTTTTGCTTCTTCTCTTCTTTTTTCTAAATCTTCTAAATGTTCTTTTGCTATCATAATATTTTTAGTTTTATAGTTCGCACTACACATAGCCAAACCGTTAAAATAAACTTATTTGATGTTCAACATTGTTTTTTAATTTCATCTTTTCAATTGCTTGAATGTAAAGATTACGATTATTTTTTAATAAATCAAGGAACTCTTCAATTATTTTTTTTCTTTGACCTTTACTTTGATATGCTATACAACCTGTTTCTATTTCAGATATTACATAATAACCTTGCAAATCAATTGATTTATGAGCAAAAAAAGTATATTGAGGTGTAATATCTTGTTCAATTATAACACCTTTTACTTTTTGTGTTTTATTACTTACTGTTATTATGAAGGTTTTCATTAGAAAGGTGGTATATCTTCTATTTCTTCAGGTTCAATTTGCATTTCTTCATTTTGAGTAAGCCTACTATTATATTTATCTCTCATAAATATACTTTTCCCAGTATCTCCATTATCATCATCCCTAATAGCTGTTACTATTATTTCAGTAGGATTAGGCTTTATACTCATATCCCTATACACTGTTATTGCATTATCAATTTGGTTAGGAAAATCAGAACTATGTGCGATGTCATAAATATCAGGTCTTTCATAAAAACCGTTTGACATTTTAGACATTTTCCGGGGGTGTGCTACTAAAAACACATGAACGTTTAAATCTTTTTTAAAGTAATTCAACTCAGTTAGAAAGTTATTTATCCTATCAAGTTTAGATTGGCTATTACCTGTAAAATCTATTCTATTAAAAGGATCTATAACTATGTTATTGATATTGTGTTTCCGCTTTTGCACTTCAAATAGCTCAAATATTTTTTGTGGTGTTTTTTGAGGTGGTTCTATCCAGTAAAAATTTTCTTTTAACCATTCATTAGCTATCCAAAAATCACCATCAGACATTAAAAATTGAGGAGGTATATCTTTTTTAGTTCTTTTAAAGCATTTACCTGTATAAATCTCCATTAACAAACGAAAGTGTCTTTCTATCATTGAAAATTCAGGACTCCAAAAAGCTGTTTTCCAATTATGCAAAACGTTAAGACGCTCTACAAACTGATTAAGAGCTGAACTTTTACCGTGTTTAGCTATACCAGTTACTAAAGTTAATTCACCTTGTTTAAAAGTAAGTTGTTGGTCAAAATACTTATATCCTAATTCTTTACCACGTTCTACACCGTGTAAAAATATAGAATATAAAGAGCTTGTATGATTTTCAACGTTAACCTCACCTTCAATCTCTAAATATTGAGCAGATTCGAAACAATCTAAAATACCTTCTGCACCTCTATTTTGATATATTTCATTAGCATCTTTACCACCTTTTTTAGGTACTATCTTACATTTAGATTTACCTAAAAAAGATATAAGTTGATGTTCTAACTTTTTCCCTGCCTTATCATTATCTACAAATAACCAAAATGTATCTACATTTGTAAACTTTGAACCTATTTCTTGAATTGAATTAAGTGAATTGACCCCATTGGGAACACTAAGTACACAGTATAAATCTTGTTGAGTGTCTATACAAAACTGGTCAATTGTTAGCGCATCAATTTCGCCTTCTGTAAAGAATATTTCTTTTGTAGTAAATGTTATCCTGTCAATGTTATACCATTGCTTTTTTGCTCCTTTGTGAAGCCCGAATGCTCTTTTAGTTTCACCTTCTTTTTTGTAATAAGCCCTGTATTTACAGTTTATTAGCTCCTCATCTTCAAAATAAGGAAAAGTAATAGCATCTAACTCTTTTTGAGCATCCGTAAAGTAATATTTACAAGATTGTATATTGTTTAAATCTAAAACTTCTTTTGAAATACCTCTTTTATTAAAATACTCTATTTGCCTATCTGTAAGCGGTTGTAAATTTACATTTATGTTTTCGTTCTTAGAGTGCTTATACTGGCTTATATCAATGTTTAGATTAAGAGTTTTGATTATCTTGTGCATTGCAAGTACAAAAGGCAAATCAAATTGATGCATTGTAAAGTCTATTGCATTTTTAGCATGACCGTCAAATTCAGCGTCTCCAAAATCATTTATGTAATACACACCTTCTAAACATTTTATAGTAGTTGAAGCAGTATTTTCATCTCTAAGCTTAAAAGGCTTTGATAAGTCAATATCAGGAAAGTAAAATTCAAATACGTCTATTCCTCCATTAGTTTGTTCAAGTATTGCCTCTTTAAGGTTCATTGTTTAAAAATTAAAATACTCTTTAACTTTCTGAAATACTAAATTTTGAAGCAATTTAAAATCAATAGTAGGATTCTTATACTTTTTAATGAAGTTCCAACTTTCTTTTTCTTGCTTAGGATTACTATTTATCAGCATAGTTTTAAATTTTAGTTTATCAAACTTATCGAATATAATTATGTATTCAAAATTTTATCTTCAATATTTTCCAAAGTCCCCTCTTCTATTGCTGAAAACTCAATACTACTAAATGGACTGTTTACATACCAAGTAAAGTTAGTACCTTCTTGCTCTTGTACTAATTTCATGTATTTGAGTAGTAATTCTTTGTAATCTATCTGACTCATAATATCATTTTCTTTTGAGTTGGTTTATTCTTTAGCACAAAGTTATAAAAGTGTTGCCATATTGCATTTTCAGTATGGTATTCTTTGCCGTATCCGTTTAGCTCGCAAAATCGGTTTAGTATTTCATGCTTCTTTTTAGCTGGTATGTCTTTAACTTCTTTGCTATTCTCTAACCGTGTTTTAAATTTTTGAACTATGTAATTGCCTAAGTCGTCAGGTGTTTCAAATCTTATCTTATTAGATATTTTCTTTTTTAACTTTTCTCGATGTTCTTTTGCAGGGTTGAATTCTTCTTGTATGTTATCTATATCAGAATTTGAAGAATTTTTTTCTTTTTTAAAAAAAGTATCTTTTGTATTCTTATCTATTCTAGTATTATTATATGTCGGATTATTTTCCTTGTAAGATTTTCCGAGTTTACTATTATTATTTTCCGATTGCTCGGAATATTTTCCGTTCCATTGCTTACCAATATTAGTTATACTAACATAGTCTTTGCCTTCAATCTTTATAAATCTTACTAGCCCTTTATGTTCAAGTTGTTTGTAATATCTATACATAGTATCAGGTTTATCTGTTATTAAAGGTATCTCTTTGCAAGCTTTACCCCTATAAGCAAAATAATAAACTTCATTTTTAATTGTAATATGATTTGCCCATGATGGAAGCTCATATAAAAAACTGAAAACGTATGCTTGTTGTAATGTAAGCCCCCATTCAGAGGCTTTAACATTATTAATGTAGGTTGTATATCTCATATTAATTTTATTTTATTAGCGGTCAACATACCATCTTTATCAGTTAAACTCTTTATTTCGTCTTTCTTTTGATTGAGTTCACTTTCTAAATGCTTAGTTTTCTTTTTGTATTCCTTCATTTGATTTTCAGTTAGCAAACTTTCAGCTATTTTAACTCTCTCTTCTTGGTCTAAATAATACTTTCTTGCTTTATTCCCTTTTTCTGAATTATCAAGCATACAAAGCTCTTTAGCCATTGTAATTGTTAAGTGAAATTCTTTACCTTTTCTGCATCCTGAACTTTCGCCCAAATTTGTCCGAAAGTCTCTATCTTCTTGAAAATCATAATCTTTTATTCTACGTCTTATCCATTTACGATATTCAGTTTTAACCTCTAAAAATTTATGCAATAGTTCTGCATTTATTAATTTCTTTTCAGAATCTACAAATAATTTTTCTAATTCTATCATAAAATTTTACATAAAAAAAGCCCCAACGGTCGGAAGTTTCGTTGAGGCAAAAGTTACTATATGTAACTAATACAACAGATTCAATGCTTCCGACTTCATTAAATCCGCTTATTAGTATAACACAAATATAATAAGAAAAATTGATAATATACAAGTTATTTTAATAAAATTTTATAAGTATTTTCCAACTCTAAAGGCAAAGTAAACATTTCATTATTTCGTGTGAAACTCCCAAAATCATGTTTAATTGATAGCTTCTTTGCGAAATTACCAGCGTTAACAGATTGTTCTTTTGTTTTACCTAATGAGTAAAGAGTATCTATAACGCATATTCTAATAAGGTCATGTTTATCAACTTTCATTAATCCTTTTTCAATTGTGCTAAACTTTTCGTTAAGTTGTAAAAGCTTATTTTGAATCGCTTTTTTATCAATACCGCAAATATTATTTCTTTTGAGGTTGGAATTAATATAATCAATCGTTGAGGGTTTTTTGTGTTTAGGGAGGTATAAATCTAAATGCTTTCTTCGTGCTTTATCTCTAAAATCTTTATAAAAGCTAACTTTAATTAAATCTATAAGACTAATAATTTCATCAGGTGTAAATAGTTGACCGCTTTGTCTTTCATTAAAAACACCTCTTAACAAATCTCTAACTTCCTTACCTCTTTTAGTTCCTTCCATTAATGCCAAATCTAAAGATGCATCTTTTGTTAAATGATAGTCTTCATATTCACGATTAAAGGAGGTAACAAATTTGTGCCCTACTAAATAATGTTTACTTTCGATTAATTCAGCTTGTTCTTTTTTGAAATCCCACCAAAGATTAAACTTTCTTTTGCTTTCTAACCACTTATGCAATTTTCTTGCACTTACTTTGTTGTTACTTTCTAATTCTATCATAAAATATTAGGCATAAAAAAAGCCGACGTGTAGTGCGTTCCGTCGGCTAAAGTCAATAGTATTGACCAAAGTAAAAGTCTCTATTTGCGCACTACTTCAAATAAAAACCCTTACTATATAAACACAAATGTAACAATAAAGATTGATAATATAAACGATAAAACACATAAACTTTATTTATGATTTATTCTATCTTCATTAATAAAGTTTATCATATCGTCCAATATACTTATCGTGCATTTTCTAAAAGATGAATCTGTTAAATCTACGTCAAGCTTTTTAATGTCATTTATGTTTTTCTTAATTCGATTAATCTTGTTATTTAAAAAGTTAACTTCTTTTACTAAGTTTCTTTTAGGTTTGCTTAATAACATACCAGACACAAAATCTTTAGGAATTGCATTAGTTTTTACCCTAATTAATTCGCTTTTCAATCTTTCATTTTCATCTTTTAAAAACTTCAAGAATGTTCTATATTTTACTATTTGTTCTGATTGATTCATTGTTTTAAATTTAATCATTAAAATTACACCCTTTCAAATTTATATTTATCAATAATTTCATTTATTAACCTATCGTTTAAATCGTGGAATCCACTACCTGAAAAAATTAAATACTGTTTATATTTATTTTGTATTTCTTCAAGACTTTTAGTTTTACAGCTAAAAGCAATTAACTCAAAATTAAAACTATATTTTAAGTTTATATTTCTAATATACTGTTTAATATTTATTGACTTAGTAATTTTAACATAGCCAATATCTTTTTCTCTTAGTATAATAGAATATTTCTTTCTTTTATGTAAATACTTATCTTTCATAAGCTTTTTAATAGTCTTATGAATAGCATCATACTTAGGTTTTCTAACTGGATATAACTTTATTATATCATTTGCATTAGTAGTTTCTAACTCTAAGCAATGTTTTAATACCCAAATCTCATTGATAGATAAATTCGGGTATTCATCAGCATTTATTTCTATGTTCATTTTTAATCAATGAAGGTTATTTCATCTTCTTTTAATTCTTCTTCAAATTTTATTTTAGCTTTCACAGCATCTTCCAATGTTTTATACGTTACATAATGCTTATTATATTTCCCAAACAATGTATCTTTAAAATATACATAATATTTGTCGTTTCTATCATACCCTATTTTTAATTTAGTACTTATTTCAAAGTCAAAAATAACTGGTGATTTTCCTCCATATAAATTTGAATCTTGATATTGACTTATATATGATCTTATGGAATATACTAAGTGAACAGTGAAAATAACAAAGAATAAAACATCAATATTAGCGTATTCTTCCATAAAATCTATATTATATAAAGAAATACAAATACATAAGTTTATAAATAATGTTATTGTATTCCAAGTGTTTAAATTGACTGGTTTCATCTCATTGTCTGTTTACGATGTTCAATAATTTCTTTATAAATCAAGTTTAATATATCACTCTTTTGTGATTTATCCAACTTTCTAAACTCTAATTTTGCTTTTTCTTTATGTAAGTACATTCTGTTGTTAGATAGGTCATAAATATTTTTATCCCTATCTTCTTGAATATACCTATCAATAAGCCTATTTGTAATAAAATTAAAGCTATCCTTTCGAATAGCCTCAATTATTTCTTTATCTGTTATCATATAATTCTTACTGAATTTCTTAAATCATCATAATCCATTATCGCATACCTGAAATATGTATTTCCTGAATATATCCTAAAGTGATAAAAAGTATCAAACTTTCCTATCAACTGAAAATTATACACTACATCATCTTTAAGTCTAAAATCTTTAGCTTCATACGTTTTTTTTGATTTGCAAGAAAACTCTGAACTTTCTAAAGCTTTTTTATGACTTTTTGCAATATTCCTAGATACATATCTTCTTTGAGGTTTTAGTCTCCCATTATTAATTTCATTGTCAATAACCCCTCTAATATATTGAGGGGTGTATTTACATATATAATTATATATGTAATTGGCTTGATAGCCTTTGTTATATAAATCACATATAGTTTTAATATCTTCATCAGAAGCTTTTCTTTTTCTAGTTCTTTTTATCGTTTCTTTTTTTATACCCGCTCTTGCAATAACAGAAACTAATCTTCCTTTTGTCCATCCCATTTTTTTTGCCAAATCTTCAGCAGTCATTTTTTGATAGTCTCTATTAATTTGTTGAATTTGCTTAGCAGTATATGTTTGCCTTTTTTTACTCATAAAATCTTAATACTTTCTTTAAGTTCATCAATACACATAATAGCGTATCTATGTTTTTTACCTTCTTTTAAAATAGTATATCCGTAAAAACCCTGATTAAAATAATCAAATTTAAACTCATATTCTTCATTTTTTTGAATATTAAAATCTTGAGCTACTTCCCCATCTTTTCCAACAGCTTTAAAATTTTTTTGAGCAATCTTCAATGTTACCCTTTTATTTCTTCTTATTGAAATTCTACCCATAACACGCTCATTTTTTATTACATTGTGCATATTTTTAATAGTATATTTACCATCAAAATATTCAACAATATCAATATAAGCCCAATTTCTTTTATATAGCTCAATTATTTTTAATCTATCTTGAATAGGCATCTTGCTATTAGCACCATATTTACTATCTGGCTTTTTTATTCCCTTAGCATTTAAAATACTTCTTACAGATGCGTAAGGCATATTTAATTCTTTAGCTAAATCCTTTGCCGTTTTATTTTTATCCCTATATTGTTCTATGATATAGGATTTAATTTCTTTAGTGTATCTCATTAGAATAATTGTAATTGCGACTTTTGATTTATAGCATTAGAGTGATTTCTTTTATTTATGTTAAAGTAACTTTCTTTAAGCTCGATACTAATAGATTTCCTATCCATTTTTAAAGCTTGATAACCTTCTGAACCTATACCACCAAAAGGACTTAAAATAGTTTCTCCTTTATTACTATAAAGAGTTATTAACCTTTCTATTACAGGTAATTGTAATGGGCAAATATGTTTTTCGTCTTTAGTATCTCTAGCTGTAGTGTATTGTAATACATCAGTTACATCTATATCTAACCAAACTGGACTAGCATACCTTTGCCAAATATGATGGCTGTATTGTTCTTGCTTACTGTATTTAGATTCGGGTTTATATCCATGAATTTCTTTAAAGCCGTTTATTGTAGTTGGGAATTTATCAAAATCATGCATAGGTATATAATGAGTTAATAAATCTCTAGCAATAGGTATTTTATTATCTTCTTTGCTTTTAAAACATAATACTTTATCAGGAATACCACATCTACTAATAGAACTGTCTTTACATAATTGTTTATGTGCTAATCCTATTGTTTTTGTTCTTACAGCAGCTAGTAAAGGGTCTTTCCATATCGTAAACTCAGAGTGAAGAAACATATCATTATCTTCAAAGATATCAGCAATCATATTACTAAATCTCCTAATACCAATATATCCATCTTTACCTTTTTGAGTAGGTAAATCCATGCAATGTACAGCGCATATTCTACCTCCTTTTAATACTCTTTTTAATTCAGGCACTAAATATGAAAAATGTTTTTTAAACTCTTCATAAGATGATACATTGCCCATATCCTCTTCTTTATCTGAATAAACATACAAATCAGCAAATGGGGGGCTAAACACGACCAAATCAGCTACATTATCTTTTAATTTTGATACTTCTTGAACACAATCACCATTAATAATTTCATAATTATCTGTTTTTATGTGTTTATCATCAACATATGCAGCGTACTTTTCTGTATTAATATAATCCGCTTGGCTTGAATATTTACTCATTTCTTCTAACATTTCTTTATGTTTTTTCTGTTTTAATAAAATTGTTTTTCTAACGTTTTGTTGAGTATCAGGTACTAGTAAATGTACTTTAACCTTTTCTTTTTGACCAAATCTATAACACCTTCTTACAGCTTGATAAAACGCTTCAAATTTAAAGTCATAGGATGTAAATACCATGTTATGACAGTTTTGATAATTTAGACCAAAGCTGGCAATACTAGTTTTAGTTATTAATGTTTTAAAATCATTATTACCAAAACCATTTAAATTTTTAGCCTTTATTTCGGGTTTATCAGAGCCTTGAACATTTTTATTATCTTCAAGGACTTTAGATAGTTGTTTAGCCTCTTCATTACCTAAAGTCCAAACTATCCAGTTATCATTTGAATTATTAACTAACTCTTTTGTTTTTTCTATTCTTTGATTAAAAGACCTCTTTAAATCTTTATGCAAATCAGTTGCACTCACAGCATTATCATTAAATAGAGTATATCCGTTATTATCCATTTTAATAATATGCTCAATAAATTCTATATCAGGCAAATCATAACCTTTATTATTAAATCCTAATGTTTTAGGATTATCAAGCGAAATAGACCAATTACATACATATTTCCAAAAATTATCTACAGCGTGCTTTCTTAGTCTCCATTTTTGAGTTTCTGAAGAATCGTGAACAAAATACATAGCTAGCATTTCTAAGTATGACATTGCATCTAAAAATTCACTATGCATACCTAATTCCATATGGTCGTTAGGGCTAGGAGTAGCTGTACAACAAAGCTTGTATCTAGTTTTTTTAAATGTATTTATAATATAATTTGACAGCTTGCCATCCCGACCTTTAAGAATAGAACTTTCATCTAAAACAACTCCTATATAATTACTTACATCAGTATTCTTTAATTGTTCATAATTAATTATATCAAAACTATCCAAATCTATGTTAAACTTCTCAGCTTCTAACTTAGTCTGTTCTAATACACCTAAAGGACATAAGATTAAAGATTTTTGACTTGTTTTATCATATATTGCATTTACCCAACTTAACTGCATAAGTGTTTTCCCTAAACCACAATCAGCAAATACAGCAAACTTACCTTTTCTTAGTGCTATCTTTATGATATATCTTTGAAAGTCAAATAGATTCTCATTCAATTCATTGTCTGATACTTCAAATCCTGACTCTATTACTTTTTGTTTTTTTGTTTCTAAAAACTGTTTATATTCCATTTCTTTAAAAATTTAATGATAGGCAATAATAAAAAAAGCCTTGCGATTAAACAAGACTTTGAAAAGATTTTATTTAGCTATTATCTTTTATCGGTTAATAAAACGAGATTTAATATCAATATCCATTGAATTATATCTGATATTTGCAACCAATTATCATTAATTACTTCGATTATTTTTTCCATCTCTAATACTTTTAAATTCTATATATTTTTCTCTTAAGGTTGGAGCGTCTCCAATACTTTCAACTATATCTATTAAGTCGGGTAAATCTTCACCTTTTAATCTTGATGATGTTCTTAAACACATAAAAGCAGTTCCATGTGTATTTGTTTTTACCCTTTCACCATTTAGTAAGTTTTCAAATACTTTATTATTCATCCTACTTGTTATTTAAAATTTTATAAATCTCATAAACTCTGTTATGAGGTACATTTAATGCTTTATGAGTCTTATTTATACCATAACCATTTTTAAGCATCTCAACCACTTTAGGATATTGATTTAATATATCTTTACTTGCAGCTACTTGAAAGCCTAAATTTTGAGTTTGTTCGCTATCGTTTGAACGTTGCAATGAACGACTGTTATGTTCTGTTGAACAAGAAGTTACAGACTTCTTTTTGTAATTAGCACACCAAAAAGAACATAGCATTGTAACAACCATACAAACCGTTGCAATACCCTTTAAACTATTAGAATTACGCTTTATTTTATCAAATCTTTGATGTTCTTGAATAGAGTATAAATCAATGCTTTTTGCCCTTTGTGTGCTATATTCAGCTATAAATTTACTCTTTTCTTTTTCTAGCCTTTCTTTTTCTTCACTTGACTTTTTAAAGATGTTGTATTTATGCCAGTTTGGATTATTGTTTTTGTTCCAATCGCTGTTTAAACTGTTTAAACGGATGTTTTCCTTAATTTGTCGGTCAAAGTCTGCAATAGTTATCTTATAATTATCATCTAAGTTATTAGTCTGAATATTTTCTTTTTGTTGATTAGTATTTTCTGAAAAAGATTGAACTCCTAATAAATCCGTGTAGATATTCCAACCTACGAAACATGATAAAAATATGATAACAATATCGGCTTTATAGTAAGTAAACCAAGTGCGAGCTACATGACCACTAAAATAATATATTAGAGCCGATATAAGACACGTAATTAAAAAAGATATACTATTGCACCAAAATAAAGGAAAGTCTCTTAAAAGTGCTTTGTAATACGAAAATGAAGCAAATGCACTATAACTTAAACATAGTATAATTAGGATATTGAAAACTATATAAATAGGAAAATAGTGATTTACATAAGAACTTTTAGAAAACTCTTTCTTAAATCGGTTTAATAGTACATCTTTTAGTGTCATGGTTTAATCTTTTGGGAATGTTACTTTAACTGAATCAGTACTAGTTTTAATAGCTGGTAGTATCTCTAATTCTGTTATTTCACCCGTTTCAGGCTCAATAAAATTATATGTATTTGGTTTTCTTATCGTTTTAGCAATCTTTTTAACTTCATCTAATTGTTCCTTTAGAAGGAATGAGTTTATTTCTATCTTTTCAGTAATCTTATTAAAAGCATCGCTATTAGTAAAATCATACTTAACAGATGTTTGAATTGGCTCAACCTTAACACCTTTGTAAGTGTAATCCTTTGTGCCTCCAAGTGAATCAAACGCTTTATCTTTTAAATCTTTACTTGATAGTGCTTTGCCTATTTCAGTAAAATATTTAGCGAATACTTGTAATTCAACTTCATCTATTAAGCCGTTATCAATAGCTTTAATAGCTGAATTATAAGCTTCTTTTATACTAGCTTTTGATAATTGTACATTGCTAGTAAATTCTTTTGTTATTAGGTTATTCATAATACTTCAAATATAACTTTAATAAAGGAATCGTAATATTTTACAAATAAGTAAACTAATAGACATCCACAAAGGAAGCCTATTAGTTCTACAATTGTTTTTAAATCTTGATGACTCATACTTCAAAAACTTCTTCTATTATTTCATTTGGTACATAAAATCTTTGCAACATCATTTTATATTGATTGGTAAATTCAATATAATGTATTTCATCAACATTTAAAAGAGTTATTGCTATTTTATAAACCATTCTCGATATGTCAATTAACTGATTTGCAGCATCAGCACTTGTTTTATCTGTGAATATTGCATCTACTTTAGGCTCTAATAGTCTTTGTAAATTCTTGGCCACCATTTTAACTTTATTTTTAAAAAACCTTGTATAAGATAATTCATCTATAAAGTCAATTACTAATTGACAGAATATGATGGTTAATACTACTATTTGTAACTCCTTTTTACTTACTTGTTTCTTCATTATAAATCAATCTTTTTAAATCCTAACTTTCTTAAAATCATAAATAGGGTAGATGCTTTAGGTTCTGTTTTACCTTGCTCATAATTGCGATAACTAGGATATTGCAACCCCAGAAACTTCGCAAAATCAACTTGGTTAAGTTGCATTCTTTCACGTTCTGTTTTGATTTTATCTATTAAATCTTTCATTGTTTTTCTTTTTTTAAAAATTGTTTTATTTCTGAATCTATAATTCTATGATATACGTTATTTTGATTAAACCATATTTGAAACTCTTCTAATATTTCTTGCTTAAAAGGTTTAAAGCTCTCATTGACAAATTTTGCTAATTCCAAATTAGATTTATTAACTTCATCTTGAATCAACTCAACTATCTCTAATCTTTGATTAAGTGTTAAAGATGAATGAGCAATTTCCCAAACTTTTTGTTCTAGTCTAAATTGTTCTTTATTCATAATCTTAAATTATTTTGTCCTTTTTCAACATAGTTTTCAATTTCATATTGCATTAACCTAAACATTTCAGGAGTAGGCACATTATAGCCGTGTTCATTTAAAAATAATCTCATTTCTTCACATTTATCAGATAATTCTTTAGTGTCCATTTGGGAAGTTTCTAAATAAACCTTTTTACCTTTTTTTATTTCAGTCCACCCTAAAGCATCTTTAAGTAGTGTTTTAGCTTGGTTAATAGTAAAACCTTCATCATTTGCAAATATGCCTATTATAGCGTGTAAGTATCTATTTTGAAGGTTTGAACGTTTAGGATTAACTTTCTTAAGTTCTACTATACAGTTTTGTTTTTCAAGTTGAGAAATATAAGCCCAAAACTTACCTCTCTCATTATCTTTACTTAAATCATACTTCATTAGAAAGGCTTTCTTATTTCTGCAAATAATATACTTTCAATAATAGTTTTGTATTCTTTTGTATCTACATCTACAAATTCAAGGACACTATCACAAATGTTAATTTCTAATTCTGTTTCGTTTGTATCTGTATTATACCATAACTTTACAGTTTTATTTTTAGTACTAATTATAATATCTTGGTGATAATCAAACTCATAAACCGAAAACTCATCATATTCTAAACCATAGGGAAGATACCTTTGCCACGTACTAAAAGTAATATCCTTATCTTTAGAATAATGCTTTAATTCCGATAGTCCTAACTTATTAAAAACATCATCGGTATTACTTTCAATGTAGTTTTCAAATAGTTCTATCAATCTATCTGATTCATCTAATTGATTTTGGTAGGCTTGATATTGGTCTTCTTTAGTCATTGTTTTATATTTAAATGTTTAATAATGATTCAAAGTAAATAAATTATTTTATTAATTGCAAGAGTTTTTAAAAGTTATAGTAAAAAAGTACAAAGCTTAAAAGCGTCTCTTTCATCTTGACTAAAACGTGCTTTTTTGGGTAAAGTAAAACCTTTTTGTAGACAGATGTATTTCATTATTTTATCATCTTTCCATTTTGCGCCCTTACGTTTCGGGCTTATATTCATTACTCTATTAGTATCTGTATATTCACAAAATAACTGGTATGCTATTTCACTTGCAGCTTGGTTCATCCCTACGTTTCTGCTTGTTCGTGCTATAACTGCCTTACTTCCATTCATGTTGAAAGTTTTATTCTGAAGGTATGAGTTTTCAATTGCTACTTTTGTGTTGATTGGCATTTCATTTTGAACCCAACTTATGAAATGAAGATACTTATCAAAGGTTACGAATCTAACTTCTTTAAATGTATCTATAATACAAAGGCAAAAGCCTTTTTCTCTAAATGCGGGGTCAACTCCGATTAAATTGTAAAGCATAAAAAAAGATTGTTACGTAAATATAATAACCTTTTTGATAATGAGTTTAAAAGATAATTGTTAGTCTTTTTTTATGACTACGCTATCAACTAACATATTTCTTAAATAGCGTACTATTTCGATAAATGGAGTATCTTCATCTTCACATTTGGCTATAACAGAAATTAAATCAAATTTATTTATTTCTATTTTTACAGGAATCGTTAAATTAGCTTCAATTTCACCAGATAC
>SPKZ01002419.1_pt1 | contig 58749 bp, 79 predicted proteins | sample 2456571 | NCBI WGS metagenome assembly SPKZ01 (sample SAMN11192286, study PRJNA482655) | marine metagenome | biome: ENVO:00000447; feature: ENVO:00000244|ENVO:00000211|ENVO:00000569|ENVO:00002023; material: ENVO:00002151; isolation source: ocean water from marine abyssalpelagic zone ...
ATGGTGATAGCTTTGGCTTGGATTATGATGATAGTAATTCCGTATGCATAAATTGACCGCAATTAATACACATTTGAAAAAACGGTAGAATAGGTTAAACGATGTACTCTCTAAGCTGTTGCTTGCAGACGAAGCCACCCTGGATGCCAAGTTTCCAGTATCAATTGTTGACAGAAACGGTAGTACAAATATCATCGGCGGCGACTGCACCCTTTGACTGTAGTATATAAAGGTGCCAATGGAAAACTATGGACGAAAACACACATTAACTTTTTACTTAACATGACACGTATCTAAGGAAATATAAGATAAATGGATTTAATTTTATTATGGGTAGTCGTAACGCTGATTATTGCCCTAGTAATCCACTACTGTAAGAGTCATAAAGAAGGTATGCAAGGTACTTTACAAAGGACTATTTACAGGACCGCAGCCGAGGTCAAGGATTACACCAGCGACTACATAAAAGGCATTGGGACAGTACACATCGAACGTTGGTGTAGCAAGGGACAAGCGTGATCCAGCACACGTAGAAAAACAAGCTGACCTAGCACAACAAGAACCGGATAAAGCAGACGCGAGGACAGGGTGATAATAAGAGCAAGCCCAGTAAGTAACAAGATACATAAATATTTTAATGAATCAGTACTCGGACAAGTACCGAGTACTGACATCAATAAAGGAGCCAACATGGCACGCACAATTAAAGGAGTAATTCAAACACTCGAACAGGAAATCTCGTGTGTCAACAGTAAGTCCAGGCGCAAGCACAAGAAACAAAAACAACTTGAACTGAGACTCCAGAAACCTGTTATGAAAAAGAAAAATAGGAAAAAGAAACGGTGAATAAAAGGAAGTTCAAAGGAATAGTTACTGCTGCCGGTTCGACGTACGGAAGAGTAAGTAGGGCATACCCTCGTAAGGACCTCCTTAAAAAGATACACTCGTACAAAAAAGTGTCAGAGTTTATTTTCAATGAATTACCTGACTCTGAGTACTGGATAGGAATACTTAAACTAGCTGCAATACAAGAAACATAACCGACGGACAACTATGATACCCACGAACCGCGACAGACAAGTTCATGTGATACTCAAGTCACTTGAACCACAAGATTGTTTTGAAGAAGTATGTCAGGCGCTCCGTGGACTCGATTATGAACCGGAGTGCTTGCTTGAATGGTGTGAAAAAGACCCGTTAAACCACAAGTACTCCGAACGTGAAAAACTCGGCCGCTTCCACTCATTTAAAACAAAGGAACAAGCCGAGGAATCAGGTGACCATGCCAGAGGCTTCACGACACTTATCATGCTGTATCCACATGATAGGCCAAGTATGCAGTACGAAGCCTCTCTGCTTGACCCAGATGAGATTGAATGGATAAGTAACGACAAGTCCACGGCCAGGGCTGAAAGAAAACCAAAGCACTTTACCCAGTACCATGCTCTATGTGTGACACCTCAGGAATTACCCACGGGACTTTCTAACATGTCACTTGAGCACCAAAAGACGGCGTATCTCACTGCTATGTTCAAACAACATGAACAGATCTACGGCACCGATGATCCCCGAGCGGGAGGACTCGCCATGCCTGTCATCTCAGCAATATGTGGAATTGGAGCTCCAAACTACATCAACATAAACCCCTGTAACGGAGAAAACGGAAATGAAAACGTTTCCAGTTTCAGGCACACACTCATTGAATGCGACGATGTGGAATCGTTACAGGAACAATATGCTTTACTTAGAGCGTCAGGCCTTCCGATCACTTGTGTTACAGACTCAGCAGGAAAATCATTACACGCCGCAGTCAGAGTTGATGCAGTATCAGCTGCCGAGTATGGTGAACGGGTTGACCTCATACGAGAATTTTGTGCGGGAATCGGAATCAATTTCGATCGCTCCTGTCGCGATTCTTCAAGATATACGAGATGCGCAGGATCAACCAGAACCATTACAAAACATGTTACCTGGAGACCCCGCCCCCTAGGGTCCCAGCATCCCCAGAACTTAATTTCAATGTACTTAGGCCACCCATCGTATTTAGAATGGAAGCTAATGGAGTACCCTAAACACGTTAACAGAATATGACATGTATTAAAGGAAGAACTAATCACCTGACCACGGGTAAGCAGTACACAACAATTAATCGTAAGCACTCCTCAGACCCTGACGGGGACATATATTACTGCGTAGTAAATGACGCGGGTGACGAGGGATTTTATCAAACAACAAGGTTCGAAAAATGAAAAAACTAACATGCATTAAAGACGGAGGACTTCACGCTCACCTGACTATGGGAAACACGTACGAAATTCTTGCACAATTCCACGGACTTGTGCAAATAAGAAATGACATGGGGAATCTCGGGTATTATAAAGAGGACAAGTTTGCTGAAGCAGTCAATGTGATGCATCGACTACTTGCTGCGGGTTTCGGATCACGTGAAGCACTTGAACTCACACAAAGTAAAAAGATACTTGACGAAGAAACACAGCGGTTGAAAAAGACAGCTGAACTGGCACTTGATCGTTTGAGAAAGATTAATAAAGCCAGCTTCGATCGGGACCAGTACAAGCAGAAGTGCGAAAGACAAGATGTGATAATATATCAATTAAGAACCGAACTCACCCAGAGACAGAATATTCGATGCCAGAACAGTTTCGAAGCAGGGCAAGCAGACTCAGAGGACACTATTAAAAAGCTCCGAAGAGACAAGGAATATGCTACTGCCAAGTATGATAAGTTAGAGCTGGCTTGTCATGACGAGAGAAAACACAGCGCAAATATGTTAAGGAAATATAATAGTTTAATTGCACTGATTACTGATTTTAACGACAGCCAATAGGAATAAAATATGACTGAGTCCCAAGAACAAGTCATCAATATAATGAAATCCGAGTTCGGGACTCTAAGCAATATCCAAGAGTTCATTGACATGGTAGGCATCTCATCAGACGATAAACTGCCGGCCGTGTGTGAAGCCCTCGAAAAAGCTTGGGAGAACAGGGATTATGTAGCTCCAGTTCTCCCACCTATTGACAAGGAAAAATTTAGTTTCTCTGTCCCAGGTACAAAAGCATCGATTAAGCCAGTACTTAAAAAAATGGAAAAGGGACTCCCCACACCCGTGTACAATCAGTTTGTTCGTCTTAATGATGGCAAGCAGAAGCATGACCCTGAGCAGTTTGAAGAGACAATGGGCGCTCTTATCTCCAAGACTTTCCAACAAACGGAGTGTTCATGGCATGAGATGTACACGGTATACGAGACAGCAGCAATGCAGTTCAGTGTACCTGATTCCAGTACAGCACTTATTGATTTAATCAGCCGAGTATATACCGAGTATAAATATGACTTTGACATGGCGAAATACAAGGCCAGCTGTGTAACTGCAGAGGTCACAAACAGTATTCTCGTAGATAAGGCCGCCAGACTTGATGCGTGGGCAGAAGTAGCTCAACGTGTCCAGCAGTGCGAAGCTCTATGTAAAGTATTCCCTTGGATACCTGCGCTTGATTTATCAACCGACGAGGCCGCGGAAGCACTCGCACTTATTGTATGTGTCAAAGTAGATCAGAAAAAGCACTTGTTACTTGATCCAGAGACCCTTCAATATAGTTTTGAAGCTCGGGACAAGGACGAGGTGATCATATTTATTCGCAAGCAAACCCAGTACCAGAACCCGCTGTGTCAACTCACATTCATGAAAGAAGATGAGAAGACCGGAGACCTGATTGAAAAGCCAGTGGCCAGAGGTGATCTATATGAAAATCATCTGACCATTTCGCAGTATGCTGAGTTCGACTTAAGAGCTTCAGACAACTATGAACTTTCCCGACAAGGTAAGCAGATAGGAGTAAAGCAATCAGGAATATCAAGATCACATCCGGAAGCAGTTTATTCGGAGACTTGTAATACCTGGCTGGAAAAGCTCACAGGCGAGTTCTACGACATGACATGCGTATGGGTCGCACATTCTACTGACTTTGGTACTGCGTTGCCCGCATACAGCATTCTAGGCCATCCTAATGTAGGTAAGTCGCTGCTCATGCTGGCCATTAAAGCTCAGTTCAAGTGTGCAGAAGCTTGGATGACACCTATTTCATTTGAGGAAGAGACTTTTTCCGGCGCATTACTTACTCTCCCGTTCATTGTAGCAGATGATGGCGGACTTGAGATAACTGCCCAGAACAGAGAGTCTTGGAAGGACAAGTTTAAAGGATATGTAACACAATCCGCTTGGACAATCAATCAGAAGTACGGCGGAATTATTACCATGGAAGGCCACATCAGGTCTTATTGTGCATTTAATCAGGACAAGCCACACGTCAGAAAATTATTTAATGTCATGAACGACGCACTGGGACAACGTATATTCGATGTCTCTGTGCCGGATGAAAACGTCGAATGGTTGGAATCAATGTTCCAGTGTGTGGACTGTTACGGGGAAGAAAATCCTGTTAACGCATGGCTCGGAATTGACGGAATACTTACAAAGCATGTAGCTTGGCTGATCGAGAACAAGGACAGCTTCCCAGTACCAAGTAAAACGGGCCGCTGGGGCAACATGAGAGACTACGTATTTAAAGGCGCACTTGCATCAACTAAGACGGAACAATTAATACTGGAATTCGTAAAGAACTCAGTTAATGACAACACATCTTATTGTAGAAAAGTGACTCGAAAGGAAGAGACTCTATTGTTCTTTAATATTCGCGTAATGCTTGAAGCTTTTCGCATGGAATCAGGTCAGAGGAACACGTCCGAGAAAGATATAAAGGACTTGCTCACCGGCCTTGGAGCATATAACACCGGACTGTCTATTGACGGCAAGACTGTACGTCAGTGGCGTATTCAAATAGAAGTATATAACGATATAACCGAGGAAGAAGAATGACAGAAAAAATTAAAGAGCTGTTGCGGGATAGGCAGAAGTTAAAAGATAGTTATGTGGATGCCATAACTAAAATGGATAAATTGAATTGGATAAATAACGATATTGCAAATGTACTGGAGACACATCTTCAGGGGTTTGAAGAAGTACTTGCAGTGCCTGAGGAAGTTAGTGCGGAAATAGCAGATGAGCGTCCAATCTACGACAGCTCGATGCTACCCGAAGCATTCAAGCACCTCGCCGCACGTGTAGAAGTACTTGAGAAAAATGACGCGACTAAGGTACTTGCTGAAATGCGAGAAGGACAACGTAAGGCAGAGAAAGAGACTGTTACTGGTGAATTTACTAAGATGGCATCTGAAATACATGAAATTGTCCTTGATACTGAAAGGAAGCATTTTATATCTAGGGAAGCCATTCAGGCACTGAGAAAAGTTCTCGGGCAGATGTACGACAGTACTCGTACAGCTGACGATTGACGCCTCTCAGATTCTCGGTCTCGCAGTCAAAAACGTATAGCTCGTGTAAGCGGAAATGGTACTTAGAGAAAGTCGCTAAACTGCCTGTAAAATTCGCTGACTCGACTACACGTGGTTCGATACTGCACGAGGTACTGGAACGCTGGTTACTGGCCGATGATCGAGGAATCGATTTACTCGCCAACAAGCCCGTGGACCTGTACCCGAAGGACTGGCACATCAAGGAGGAACGTGGGCAGATCAAGAAGATAAGTTTTGAAGAGCAGATATGGATTCAACGTATTGTTCCTCTGGCTGAGTCAATGAATATTCTTCTGCGTTTACCTGGGCGAGTAGTTGAGCACAAATTCGAGTGTGAGCTACTGCCGGCGACAGACACCCTCCCCCCCGTGGACATAGTCGGATACATCGACCTTGCATACGACTTTACAATCGGGGACCACAAGTCAATGCGGACCACTGCGTACGCACTCAATAACATAACGACCAGCGCATTCTATATCGGAAACGATGTACAATTACTCACATACTGTTACTACTGGGCGAAGCACCAAGAAAGTCTCGGGCATAAAATACCTGAGACCATGGATGTAGAGCACTACCAGTACCCGTATGAGGACACAAACAAACGTAAGGGCCGAGGCACGCCCCAAACAACGAAGGCCACAGTAACCTGGGCCCGAATACTTGAAAACCTCGAAACAGTAAAACAAGTAGCACATGACTTACGTCAATCAAATGCAGACTGGAACACGTACGAGGAATCGGAACGTAACCTAGATGCATGCGGAGCGTACGGAGGATGCCCCTTTAGAGCATTATGTTCTGGGCAAGAGTCCGTGGACATGTACACTGAAAGAACATTATACTCAATCGATCCAAATCTATTACAACAAAAATTAAACAAAACCAAGGAGCCACTCATGGGCGCATTTGACAAAGTACTTACAAAGAAGAAAGAAGCAAAAACTATAGCACCAGCACCTGCCGCAGCAACAGGGATCACAGACGTTATTAAGCAGGTTGAAGCCAACGACGCCGCAGCAACAGTTACTGCCAAGCCGGCGCTTCTGCCTAATACAAATGTAAAGGTAGACTTCTCAATTGAAGAACTTATTGCAAAGATCACTGCTCTTGAATCCGCCGGACTTGACGACATGGCTGGCCCATTCAAAGAACAGCTGGCCAAGCTCGAAGCTGAAGCAGCAGAGAAGAAAGCAGCCGAGGACAAGGCAGAAGCAGATAAAGAACTTGCTGACAAGGCAGCAGCAGACAAAAAGATCGCTGAAGCCGCAGCTGCCGTTGAAGCATCAAAAGCCGAACCAGTTGTTGAGACCTTACCAGATGAACCAGTTGAACCAGATGCAATCGCATGTGACTATGAACCTGACTTCAAGATCAAAAACAAGCGTGCTCCGGCATCCGTTATTCTATGTATCAACGGCACAATTCTAGGGTACTCAAAGTATGTCACACTTCAGAAAGTATTTAACGAGTATAAGAACGTGTGTCTTGCGAAATACCCTGACGCGGATAAAATCGAGATTCGTGATTTCATCGTATCTCAGGTAAATAAAATCGTTGAACGTCTCAAAGGATATGTAATCATTGCAAATTCAATTACCGGTGACACTCGTGCACTCACAGCCGCACTGTCTGAAGTAGACTCGGTACAATGCTTTCTCGGAACTTCTAGCTAATGGCACCTCATGAGCAAAGAGTAGTTGATGAACTCGATGAGTTAGTCACAAAGGCAAATGCACTTGAATCGTTCCTTGAAACTGAAAGGTTCAGGTCACTTCTCAGCCGTGACCGAGTACTTCTAACTCATCAATGCCAGATGGGTATAAATACACAAGAGTTAGGGTTACAGATGAAGGAGGCAATGAGCGAGAAGATGTGATGGTGATTAAGGTGGGAACACCTGCCAACGATTGCATTGAGTTTGAGCAAACTGCCAACCTATCTGCTGACAGAGTTAAATTTGACTTTGGCGGTGGGCCATCAGGTACTTACACGGGATCACCTGATTTTTCAGGAGTATCATCTGTTGTTAGCTTAAATGCTGACTATGCAATATCATTTAACTTTGAGTTTGGTGACGTTGCAAGAGTTATCCTCTCAGATGGCGCGAATCAGACGTTTATGATAAACAAGGCTCCAATTAATGGGGCAAACATCCATTTGTGGTGATATATCTGAGGTTTACTTCCCATTGCTCTGCTGAATACCTGACCATCATTTAGGATGGCCATAGATGGGCCTACAAGCGGCTCATTTGCATTTTCCCAATCAGGGCTAAAGGTGAAGCTTAAGTTCTCCTCATGGGCGTTAAATCGAACTATGGTGTATTCAAAGCATCCAAGCAATTTTTTGGCTTTAATGAGAATGTCTTGAGGTAACTGAAGTTCATATTTTTTGTGAAAATATAAATTCTTTCCAATCCTTTTTCCAACCATTGATAAATACCTTATAATTCTTCTTTTTAAAACTAAGGATGAAACTACTATGAAAAAATTACTCTTACTTGTCGCGTTTGCAATTACTCTTAAAACATCATCTTTTGTATCAAAGCCCTGAATATGGACTCACCAAAGTATAGCTAATTGCGATATATAAGAAAACAAAGCGGAGAAAAACAAAGGAATTCCTTCTGAGCATGTTGGGATAGTTTGTCCAAGATGTCATAGCTTGTGGGAAAGAGAGTCAAGCAATGTAATTGAAAAAAAGGAGCTTTGATGAAAGAGTGGACTATAGAGAAGATGAAGCTTTCTGAGCTTCAGGAAGCTGACTACAATCCAAGAGCTATTACTGACAGGGCAAAGGCAGGCCTTAAGACATCTATGGAGAGATTTGGCTTTGTTGAGCCTATCGTCTGGAATAAGAGGACAGGGACTGTAGTTGGTGGGCATCAGAGACTTCAGATTTTGAGGGAGAGTGGTGCGAAAGAGGCAAGTGTTTGTGTTGTTGACTTTGATGAGATTGATGAGAAGGCGCTAAATCTTACGTTAAACAATCCTGAGATTCAAGGTGATTTCGATGAACTTGCAGAAGACTTACTTGAGGCTATTAAGAGTGAAATGCCAAAAGACTTTGAGGGATTTTTTAGTGTAAATAGTGTGACTTTTTCATTTTACTTGCGATATAATATAAAACAAACTGAGAATGACAATGAGCCAATGGATAGATTATAGAAAGGGTGACAATCACCCAGAAGGAATGACTTACATAGCAGTAAGACTTAATCTGATTGAAGCTGGTGAAATGGATAATTTTGAGAGCGCAGGAGATGCTAATTGCTATAACTGGGATATAGACTCTGACAATGAGTCTGCCATTATTGCATACAAGCTCACAGAAGAGCCTGTGATTACGAAAAGAGATGAAAGTGATGTGAATGGCTGGACTGCAAGCCAACGGCAATTATATAAAGTATTGCTTGATGAAATTAAAAATAATTAAGGAAATTGAAAAATGGGAAAGAAAATGACTGATGCAGAAAAAGCAGAAGCAAAGATACTGCGTGATGCAAAGAAGCTGGAGAGAGACAAGGTCTTGGAAGAGGAGCGCATTGCATGTAATCTTAATCAAGGAAAGGAAAGGGCATTGTCTGTGGCAAGAAACCGTCCTCTTGATCCAGCTATTAAGTTTGAAGTTGGTGAACGTGTAAAGTTTGGAAACCACAAAAATGCACATGTACTTGAGATAATTGAAGGCGGAAAAATATGTAAGATTAGTATTCTTGTCGCTAAATCAAGAGATGAACCTGAGCACACAAGAATTTCGTGGGTTTTTTGGACAGCTATTGGCCCGTATATCACAACTGAGGATCTTAAAAAACGTCCACAGTTTGCCGAAAAAATTAACTTTAACATTGAAGTACACAATCGAGATGTTGAAGGTCTTATCAGTGGAATGTATCACTTTGGCTATGATGACCAGATGGATTATCAGCGTGGAAATGTATGGACTCTTGAGGAAAAGCAAGACCTTGTTGATTCTATGTTTAAAAATATTGAGATTGGAAAAATTGCTCTCATCAAGCGTAAATACAAAGAAGGGATGAAGTCATATGAAGTCCTTGACGGGAAGCAAAGGCTGAATGCCCTTGTTGAATTCATAGAGGGGAGATTTGAATATAAGGGAAAAACATTCCATGAGCTTCACCCTTTTGACCAGCATCACATTGAGAACTATCAGGTTCCAACAGTGACGACACCTGATCTGACAGATGCTCAGAAGTATGAGTATTTTCTGGCTCTCAACAAGAAAGGTCGTGTTCAGTCAGACGAACACCTTGCTTATGTTAAAAATCTTCTTGATGGCACAAATGACTGCTAGTAATAAGTTCATAGTAACCCTGTCATATCGCACGCTTCTAAAGGACATCTAATGATTCAGAAAATAATTCAACTGGGAAAGCAAGCGCCTAGAATGCCCGAGCACCTTAAGACAGAGGAGAACCACATCTCTGGATGTACAGCATCACTATGGCTTGCAGCACACGAAGGTGAATTGTTTTCTGATAGTGATTCTGTTATTGTTCGTGGGATTGCATACTCAGTAATTACTCATCCTGACCCTTTAAACGGAGAGTTTGAATTCTCGAAGTATTTAAGTATTTCCAGACGCAATGGATTATCTAAGTTACTTGCTCGATTACACGAAATAACTAAAATAACTGAGGAGGAATAATGAACAAGATAACTACAGAAGAGCTTAAAGGCCTTCAAGGTCTTCCGCTAGAGGACAAAATAGCACACGCTGTTCAAGTAATCCTGAGATATTATCTGCATTATAAGGGACAAGTATATCTTACTTTCTCAGGAGGAAAAGACTCCCAAGTAGTTCTTGAGATCCTCCGCCGAATGTTCAATGGAACATTTAAAAAATACTTTGCGGAGGTTCCATATGAGTTCGGATTAACTCCAGAGAACTGTATGTGTTATGGAGAAGTACCTGCGTTATTTGCAGACACAGGACTAGAGAAGCCCGAAATACGAAAGCACGCTATGAGTTTTTCCGAGACAACAAAAACACGCCCCAAGAAAAAGTTCGTGGATGTAATCAAAGAGGAGGGATATGCGGTAGGGTCAAAACTGCACGCTAGACTGATCAGGAACTTCAATGATAATCCAAGTTCTAGAAATTTAACTACACGTACATTTGCACTTACAGGAGTCATGCCTTCGGGAAAAAAGACCCAGTCCAAGATACCTAAAAGATATCATCACCTACTTGATAGAAGTAAGATGGGAGATCTTCCAGACATAGAAAAACACGGGGATTTTACTGACGGTGCCCCTCTAAAAATAACAGATAAATGTTGTGATTACTTCAAGAAAGAACCATTCAGGAGATATCAGAAAGAGACTGGAAGGAAGCCTATTACAGGTACTATGGCTGAAGAATCCCGACAGAGAATGCTCTCGTACATGTCGTCAGGATGTAATACATTCTCAGGAGGGAAATCAATGTCTCGACCTCTCAGCATCTGGAAAGTAACAGACATTTGGGCATTTCATGATAAGTACTCGATTACATTTGCCTCCTGTTATTATGAACAGGAGATAGAGTATCAAGGGATGAAGATTCCCGTGGAAGGAAGCCAGCGAGAAGGCTGCATGTTCTGCCTGTTTGGTATTGAGTTTGATGAACGTCAGAAGAAGAAAGGAGAACGGAAATTCAATCGGTTCGAGAAATTAGCTATAACACACCCTAGACAACACAGATTCATGGTGAAGGAGCTTGGATTCGACAATGTAGCTAATTTACTCAACTTTAGCCACACTCCTGAAATACTCCCTACGTTTGGGGATACCTTCAGGCTGATAGGTACGGACTCAGTAGCAACTGTCGGGAAAGTGACTGATATAAGTATTCAAGTATTTATTGACGGAGAATCGTATACAGATGAACTCAAAGTTTTTTATCTGTTTTTTGAATAATTAAGATTAAAGGAAACACTATGTTCTTTGAAAATAAAACAACAAAAAAGTCCAGTGAAATGGATCGGATAATCGGACTCCCAGTAGTCGCAGATATCCCGAAGGACATAGTGACTCAGTTCTCGAAACAAGTCCTATTACCTACCGCTTCATGGCCTGAGCTCAATCAGTCCCAAGTAGCAAGCATCTTATCATATATCCGGTTCGGAGGCCTCTTAGGGGCCATCGGAGTAGGTCACGGTAAGACGTGCATCTCATTCAAGATTGCGGACCTTGCATATACGAAAGGTCTCCGCAAGATCATTTTACTTGTTCCGGCCAACTGTGTAGGTAAAACCGTACACGAACTACCGGAACTCAAACAAGAAATTTCATTAAACTTTCCAATACATGTACTCGGCGGCGCAACAAAAGCGAACCGTACGAGAATGTCCCGTGAAACATCTGGGCTCTTTGTCATGTCTTACTCACAATTATCACTAAAGGACACAGATGAATTACTCAAGAACATCTCACCAGAACTCATTATTGCAGACGAGGCACATAACCTCGCTCATACTACGTCATCAAGCACTAAGAGAATTAAACGCTACATGGACGAGTTCCCAAAGACAGAGTTTTGCGGGATGTCAGGTACGCTTACTTCAAAAGGGCTGCACGATTACGCACACCTCTGTCATTGGGCGCTTAAGAACAACTCACCGATTCCGACTATATGGAGTGAAGTTGACGAGTGGGGCCTTGCTCTAAACTCGACGTTCTCGGAACATGTGTATCAGAGATGTTTCGCACCGTTAATTATATGGGCCAGACGACAGTACCCCGAGGAGACATTTGAATCCTCTGAGGTTGCAAGTCTCCGGAAAGCGTACAAGTACCGGTTGGAGACAGCCCCAGGCTCTATTACTTCAGGAGATGCTGGAGTCAAATCAGCGCTGCTCATACAGAATATTCCAGTAAAAAATCATGAAGCATACACCGGCTGGGACAAGCTCTCCGAGTATATGCGTCAGGTAGAGGAATTTTCCATGGCGCCAGACGGCACAGAGATCATGTATTCAATACATAAGTTCAGATATCTGCATCAATTATCTGCAGGAATTTACCTGGAACTGTACTGGCCAAAGATCGAAACTATTAACTACAGAAGGGAGACCAGTGATTCAGAATCCAAAGATTTATTGGACCGGAGCCAAGACCACTTCAAAGCACGTCAACTGTATTCCTCGGAACTCAGAGGCTGGCTAGAAGACTCAAGTATTTCAGGCTTAGATAGTCCGATGTTACTGGGAACCAATATGACTCACCACGGAGCAAAAGATGTCGGTGACGACTTATATGTGAAGTGGAAATACATGAAGTCGAAATGGTTCGATGACATCATTGAACGGGACTCCCGTGCACATAGAGTATGTGAGTACAAAATACATGGCGCAGTCTTACAGGCTAAAAAATTCAAGAAGTCCTGTATATTCTGGGTATATCATAATGAAGTAGGCAAGTGGTTGTTCGAAGCGATGCGTGACGCAGGTATCGACGTACTGCATGCCCCTGCGGGCAAACAAGGTGACGTAGTGATGTTGAATAAGGCCAATGGAAATAAGATCATTGTAGCCTCAATACATGCACACGGCACCGGAAAGAATCTCCAGCACTTCAAGCAAGCCTATTATGTACAGTTTCCCCGCAGTGCTACTCATTCAGAGCAGTCTCTCGGACGACTTCACAGACAAGGTTACCCGTATGATGTATGTACCCAGTACACCAACTTGACACTTGACTGGGATCACCAGATGCTGGCAGCAACAATGGCCGACTCACTGTATATTCACCAGTCCCAGGCAAAACAAAAACTATTGTATGCGGACTATGAACCAGTACCAAAAGTATTTTCTCCCCAAGTTCTTAAGGAACGTGGATTTATTAGCAACATAGATGAATGGAACGAAGTATGAAAAAGCAACCAAGTAGAACAGTAACAGTTAAGTCCGGACGCGGAGGTTTCAGTATGGCCGGCGTGATCATGCACGACGGACTGAAACTAACTCAGAACGGTGTGACCGGAGTACTCTGCAAGAACGGTGAAAATAAACACGGTGGAGGACACGGTGAAGGTAGATAGTAGAGTTAAACGGAATCGTAGTAAGAATCGTCAAGAGATGCATGATTGCGAGATATCAGCGATAAGGAAGAGGGTCCGAGCTAGAAAGATAGCCGCAAATAGGTCTCACTTTGATTATGATGATTGTTATGACTGGGAGAGAGAATAGAATGATTGAGAAAAGAAAGCCAGTCGTTGGTGAGTCGCTTTATATTGTAAGATGGTGTCGATCTGAAGGCGTGATATATGAACTCAAGACAGGTGATGCTGAGGTACTGTTGGGATGAAATTAATCCAAACGATCATTAATGACATGGTTGGAGAAGCGACTAAAGCAGCTCCAAAAGACCCAGTAGCTCGAAGACAATATGAGCTCGAACTTGTTCAGGGACTCCAGTTACTTGCTCAAACAATCCAAACTGTTTCAGGTTCTCCTATAGAAGATGTGATGAGGACCCTGTACAAGGAGTGGTTGAATGAAAAATGATGTAATCTACTACACTCTCTGGCAGCGAAAGAAAGACCTAACAACAGACTGGGTTATGGTCACAGCATCACTAGAGCCCCTGGAACCCATAGCACATAAAGACTGCAGTAAGCGTTTTGATGCTGTAATCGAACAATGGCAAGAGAACGACGAATGTTGTGGACGCAAAGGAGTATATGAATACAAGTTGACTGAAGAGTCCGAGGACCCGTGGGAATCATGAGAGAACTTTTCTTAGCATGTGACCCTGACACCAAGTCCTCTGCGTATGCCATAGTGGATGCTCAAGGAAAGCTTGTGTCTGCATGGGTTGTGAGGTCCAAAAACTTGGAGTCTTGCTCCTATCAGCACGCAATACACTTGCCTGAGGTCGAAGCAGGTGTGACCTATCACACGTACGTTGAGTCTCAGCAGTTCTACAATGGAGACGATCCCCGCAAGGTCAAGTCCATGTTCCAGCTGGCCAGGGCATGCGGAGTCAATATGATGTACGTGTCCCAGCACTTCTCACAGCCAAGTCTCATCCTACCTCGTATCTGGTCCAAAGGAAAGCCTAAAAAGCATACCTCGTTCTGGACACTTAAGAACATGGGATACTCGGTCAAGGAAGCAAAAGGGGGGTACTGTTACGCAGAAGAGCTATTGCCTCTGATTCCAATGGGACAACAGAAGCATGTAGTGGATGCCATTAGTATCGCTCAATATGCCCGAGAACAATATCAAACCAAACAAGCACTATCAGAATTTAAGGATAAAATGAAATGAAACAAGAACTATTCGCATATGGAACCGCAATCGAGCACCTGAGAGTAGGTGGGAGAATACAACGTGTTGGTTGGAACGGAGCAGGTATGTTTGTTTTCAGACAAGTACCCTCCCCTATCCCCGCTCACATCGTACCTAATATGACATCGCTTCCACAGGCCGTGAAAGATGAATTTATCAGACGGGAACAAGGTCCTAATTACGTGAACCAAATGGCTATCGTAAAGCAGGACGGAACCGTAGATTCATGGGTCGCAAGTTCATCAGACACATTCGCTGAGGACTGGATTCTTCTCTAATGGACAAAGTAAATAAAAAGAGGTTACAAAGTGCACTTCTAAAACTCAGTATTGCCGAGCGTTCTGACTTATATCATGAAGCAGAAAAAGCGGCCAGAAGAAGCAGGAAGAAATCGTACACGTCATCTGATTATGTGTATGATACAATCGTAGCTCCGTTCATTGTAAAACGGAAATACAAGAAAAGAAAGTCCAAAGTAAACAAGTAAAGAGAGAAATTATATGTCATGGGAAGATCAATTCAACGGCGCAAAAGTACAGTCATCATCAGCATACATGAAGAAAGGAAACTTTTTCATGCGCATCGACGCAATCGTCAAAGGACAGAACCGGAAGTTTGTAACTAACTTCAAGCTCGAAGGCACCGTCATTCACTGTATCGACGGCGACAACCTCATTGGCCAGTCCGTTTGTGACTTGTACAGTGAGTCTTCGGACTTCTTCTGGCCCGAAGTCAAGCGCCTTATTTCCGCACTGTCTGGTGAATTACCAGAGAATATTACTCCAGACGATCTCAAGTACATGATCGGTGAAGACGCGCCGCTCAAGGGCATGGTCGTCGAGTATTCCGCTTGGGAAAAGCCAAGTAAGAACGGTATGATTTTTACTCAGAAAGCATGTAAAGGTATGCGGTCTGAAGCAGAATACAGAGCGGTTGCATCTGCGGACGAGATCGAAAGATTTCTGCCTACACTCGTATTCGCGGAAACTGAATAATGAAAGAGTCTGTAGCGTCAATTACTGCTCCAATGGGCAAGATCGTGGACAAGCTCCGTAAATTCGCAGCAAGCGAGCTTGAGAAATCAGGCGCAATGAAGCATGAAATTGACGACGCTGTAAAGCGTGTCAATACACTTGAGCGCAACCGTACTTTACATGCTATAGAGTCAGCCAATGCGGAAGCAACAGCACAAAAGATCTCAGAGACTTTCGGTCTCTAGGAACAATGTACATGTCCAAAGTAGAGGCTAGAGAAATCTTTCGTTGAAACCATGTACAAAAAGTAAGGAGTAATTAACCTTGCGATTTTTGACCGAAAGGTCTGTGGAGGTATGTCCACGTTAAAAACAACCGGTATCAAGCAACGTCCGATAGCTGAGACGCCTCTACTAAATGAGGAACTTCGTGGGTGCAACTCCCACTGCTTGAATTTTTTATACGCATAGACCTAGTGGTCAGCTCGGGAGAGCAACTAAATTGAATGTTCGGGGGCAGAACCCGTTCTATGCATTTTCACCGAGCAGACGGTTATCCTGTTGAATAGCGACAAATGAAAAGTCCCAAAAATATCAACTGAGCAGTTCAGTCTAACCTGTTGAATAGCGCCGAACGGATAAGGCCCAAAAAGATCCGAGACACCCTCTTACGAGGAGAAATAGAGACGTTACGTCCCAAACTAGCTGCCCGCCAGTAAGTCCTGGTGCCAAGTGGAAGGCCAAAAAATACCACACCCGAGCAGACGGTTATCCTGTTGAATAGCGACAACTAAGTCCCAAAAATAGAACCAGTGAATCGTGCAGGTAGCACGTGGGTTCGATTCCCGATTTCACAATAAGGAAATAACATGAGTAAGTTTCACATAACACAGCAAATACTGGAACTCGTACTTGGAGAGCAAGTAGATATATTTGGTCACAGATACAAGTTCATCAAATCAACTAAGAAAGGATATCGATTCCTCGACTTAGACACTCACATATGTCTCACCCGACTTGTGTACCCTGTAAAGAACAAAGTAAATATGTTCTGGGTCCCGAGATTCGTAGAGAAAATAATAATTAAAAAGGTAATAAGTAAATGAATATCTTCAAGAGCTCACTACAACGTAAGAAAGAAGCCGACGCAATATCACGTCAATTATTTATCAGATACATGAAATCACACTTTCTGGCTACCGGATCTCAAGTATTCGGTGTGGCCACTGAAGGAAGTGATTTCGACTTTGTAGCTACTGGATCACAGTTGGACAGCGCAATCAACGAACTGGGAATAAAGAAATTCTTCCGTTTCCTTCTTCCAGAGGGCTACGCAGAAGAGTACGCGGACTCAGGCTCAGACATCAAGTCATATAAATTCAAAAGCGACTGTGGTAAAGTATTTAATTTAATAGTTGTACCTTCGGAAATGGACTTGGAAGCATGGAAATATGCAACTTTGAGAATGTCGGTGTACCCTCCTGTATGGATTTCAGAGAAGAAAGTACGTACCAGGGAATTCGGGTATTTGCTCACTCAAAGATACCAACAACTCAATGAAGTATTCGACTCTGTAGAATCTAAAGCAAGATACTCTAAAGCAGTATGTACATGGGGAGAAATGGAGGAAGGTAAAAAATGAATATCCTATTGTCCAATGCAATTGAAGAATGTACTTCCGTATGGATTTACGTTGAATCGATGGAAGCATTTCTACAGACTGAAAAGAAACATGTACGTAAACATGTACGTGACTCAAGTGGGTTCGAATGGACCTACAGAGAGGGCACAAAACGACTGGAGATCTGGTAATGGAAACCGTAATAACTATCGTATCGATAGGAATATTCGCATTTTTTATGTTCGTTAGGTACATAGATAATTTATACGCTCTGGAACGGGCTGAGGCTGAGGAAGCCCTGAGAATTGAGAACAAGGAGCAGGTAGACAAGATTCGAAAGAAGAAGGCCGATGCGTACTCCTACGAACTTGAAAATCTTAGTCTTGCTGCTCAGGAACTTGAAAATCTTAGTCTTGCTGCTCAGTACCGTGACAGAAAACACCAAGAAGCTCGTGATGGTTTAAGAACAGCTGTCGCGAAAAGAAAACTACATAAAGCAGGAATGTTAAGATGATTAAATTAATTGAAAAAGAGTTATTTACCGTAGCATCTCTCAATCTATTACACTTGAAATAAAGGAAGTATAAATAAATGAAACTCGCACCCTGCGCATTTGACTTTGAAACATTTCTGATGTCCTCGAAAACAGGACCTGCACCCCCTCCAGTATGTATCTCATATGCAACGGGAGACCTTGAAGGCGTTCTCTCTACAACGGACGAATCCTACGAGGGTTTTATTAACCAACTATGTAACCCAGACGCGGACTTTATTCGTATCGCTCACAACTTAGCATTCGACCTATGTGTCATTGCAATGAACTACCCGCACCTGCGCAAGAACATTTATGATACGCTCGAAAAAGGAAACTTCGCTTGTACAGTACTCAGAGAGAAATTACTTAATCTGACTACGCTTGGATGGATCGACAAAGGAGAGTCCAACGGCCGCTATATTGCACGCCGCTACGACTTAGCAACACTTGTAAAAGAACGATTCGACGTGGACATTGCCGAAGATAAAAAGTCACCTGACGCTTGGCGTTTAAGGTACTCAGAACTTGCGGGAATGCCGGCAGACAGTTATCCTCAGAAGGCATATGACTATGCTCTCATGGACTCGGTCTGGACTCTCAGATTGTACAATGATCAAGAGGAACGCCGCAACCATATCATTGCATCCCAGCAGTTTGACCCGTTCGACTTCGAAGGAAGATGTATGGAAAAGCTCGGTATGCAGCATGACCAGTTCAAGGCCATGATATCCTTTGACGCACAAATGGTAACCTGTCAGGGACTCCGAGTCAATAAGGCAGCACATGCCGAGGTCAACGCACAATTAGATATTGACTTGGCACCGGATAAATTGGACCTGTTATTTGGGAACAATATCCTACGCCCCGCAATACCTGAACTTCCTTGGGCCAACGGTGCCCTGGCACACATTGAAACATGTGATGTGATGTTGATCAAGAACAAGAAGAAACGACCTGTGTGCGGGTGTCCTCCAAAGATGAAAGCAGCTGAGAAAGAAAAGCTGAACAAGAAAGTGCTACAGGAGTTCATTGTAGAGGGCTATTTGTCCGGAGAGATACCGAGTCTGGTATTCAGTCCTAAGTGCCAGAAAGGCAAGGACCAGTCCAAGGAAGGGGCCGAGTTCGTGTTATTGTTTAACAAGTACAAGGACGATCCAATCAAGGTAGCCGAGTTATTGCGTGGGAACACTCAATTCATCTCAGCTGCCAAGGAATTCTTTGCGGAACTTGAAGGCATGGAATTGGACCCAGTACTTATACAGTTCCAGCACCGGAACAACCTACAGAAGATCAAGACTTCCAGCTTACCTGCAATGTGTCATGCCGACGGTGTAACACCAGCAGATTTCGTATGGCCAGGCTTTGATGTTCTCAAGGTAACCGGTCGCTTTAGTTCCTACGGAGTTAAACTGTACCCGAGCATGAACGTTCAACAAGTAGATGCTCGTATGAGAAAGTTGATAATTCCACGTGAAAACCACTGGTTCTATTCGATCGATTATGCATCACTTGAATTCATTTCAGCAGCAAGCAGGTTCATAGCCCTCGGGATTGATTCTGTATATGCTCGTTTGATTAATGAAGGTGGCGACTGTCATGGGTACTTAGCGGCCAGTCTGGCGTATAACATGGACCCTGAAGGAATCACCAGAAAACTGTGTGATGACGAAGGTATTGATCCTCAGGACTATTATGGTATCTACAAATGTTTCATGAAGCTCAAGAAGAACAAGAATCTTGTGGCTGCAGGAAAATTGACTAAGACAGGTGACCCGTACAATTATTTCAAGTACTGGCGTACATTTGCCAAGCCTATTGGATTAGGTATTGTCGGCGGCATGGGATACAAGACACTAGCCAAGACGGCCAAGATCATGTACTCGTTCATAATGACTGACGAGGAAGCCAAGGAAGCCAAGGCAATCGACCTCAAGGTATTGCCCGAGGTAGCCAAATACTTGGACCACATCAAGAAAGACAATGTTGATTATGCCAACTCCAAGAAACGCAATAAGAAAGAACTTGTTGAAATGACTGACGACGCAGGGAACCCTTATATCGAGGAAGTTGAAAAGACTTACTATGATTGCCGGTACGTGTATACCACCCCCCTGGGTCTTCGCAGACCAGCATGTAACTTTACTCAGTGCGCGAATGGAGAAGCTTTACAGTCACCAAGTACTGAAGGCGTACAAGTAGCGATTCATCTGATCTGTAAGGAAACTTTCACGAATCCTGAATCTGTTTTGTATGGCAACACGCACTTTCTGACTGGTATTATTCACGATGAAATTGTGGGTGATGTAGTAGCAGATGCACCTGTAGCACATGCAGTAATTACCGAACTAATGGAACTCTTGGACTTAGGTCTTGAGTACGTTTGTGAAGGAGTCAAGTCTGCAAGTGATCCGGCCTTAATGATGGTCTGGTCCAAAGCAGCTTACGATAAAAAGAACGAAGACGGGCACTATGTTCCGTATGACTTAGAGGAGTAAAAATAATGAGTAAAGAATACGTAAGCGCAATGTTGTCATGTGGAACTACACCAGAACCTACGGACAGATCCGAAGAACTCGCACAAGTAATTGAGCAAGTAAAACAAAACAATCCTGATAACGAAGCAATTCGCCAGGAACGGATTGCCGGACTTGAGAAATCGGTTCTCGCACTTCGAAACAACATTGCTGAAATCGACCAGAAGATGTCCGAAGTGGGCAACAGACACACTCGCAAGAAGCTCGAAAAATGTTCTCCGGAATATCGTCAGTGGAAATCACAGATGTTAAATTTACGTGAACAGAACATGGGCCAGCTGGAGGTACTTCACCAGTCACTCGGTGCTGCTCTCACGCCCATTGACGTAGCATAATGAATATCCCCGCACGTCAACAGATTCAAGTAGATTTCAAGCATTCCAACAGTCTCATGACACAGGCTATGAATCTACTTGATGAATTGCACGAGAGCGTGGACAAACTCGACGCCACCTCAGAACTACTTACAGATCAGGAGGAAGAAGGATTAAGTAATAACAATACCTTCTTAGCTCTGGTGAGTAAATACGAGACTCTGAGCACACAATTAAGTACAAACTGTAGGAGATTTATATGAAAAAGTTATTATTACTGTGTATGTTATTTGCCGTGTCTTGTGGCTCATTGAACTCGTTCAATTCGGCCCCTCGGCACCATGTACCTGTAACTGATTCCCCGTACCAAACGACCCAACTCGTAAAGCGTTCTGCCGTACGTGTATTCACTCCTCGTAACTCATGGGGCAGTGGATGGGTAATTGACCGTAATTACATTGTAACTGCGGCACACGTTGTGATGGACGGAAAAGCCCCTTTCCCTTATGTCAAGGTCGAACTAAACAAGTACTGGTACAATTGCAGAGTTCTTGGTATAATCGCCGGCAGGAACAATGACACAGCAGTGATCGAAATGCCTCGGGAACTAAGAAAGTGGGCCAGAGCAATTCCCAGTAGTTCATCAACATTATTGTACGGAGAACAAGTAATTGCCATTGGCAGTCCTGGCGGATTAGAGCTGACGGTTACTCAAGGAATCATATCGAACCCGAGCCGGAAAGGATTAATCCAGACTGACGCGGCTATAAATGCAGGTAACTCAGGTGGCCCTTTAATACTGCGTGGACGGGTTATTGGTATGATCGTACTCAAAGCCACTCGACTTGAAGGACTCAGTCTAGCGGTCCCTATTTCAACTGTACTTAGTAACGTAAAGAAGATTGTAGATGCCAGTAGGAAATAAAATCAGCTTCTGCCTGAGTAGGGCGAACATGTCAGTTGCCGCAGCACAGGGCGAGACCATGTACATCTTATTTCAGGCACTGGAGCTATGTAAAGATAAATCAATACCTGATGACTGGGACGTAACAGTTGAAGGTCAATCAGCTGTGTGGAGAAGGAAATGATCGTACTTACTATATTCGTTCTACAGCTACTATTTCAATTCAGTAGATCTCTTGGTACTCGGTACTTGGCCAAGGACAACATGCACGCCGCCGCAGCATGGGGTTTTGCAATACAAGTACTCTGGCTCATCACAACGTGGCTTGGAGTCAAGGCAATGGACGACATGGATTATTCCATGATCTCCGCATATCTTACAGGTGGCGTCGTAGGCATCTATTTAAATTACTGGGTATCTCCCCCAAAATCAATCAAGGAATAATATGTCCCATTCACAGAAAGAAAAAGATAACGCACTCGAACTACTCAAGACAAATACAATTTACCAGGTATACGCAGTTACAGGGATTTCTTCACGTACATTGTACCGCTGGTCAAAAGAGACTCCAGATGTTGAGGCCAAACCGGTAGCAACTCGTGATGTAATTGATGACAAAGACACTGTAGTAATTGCTGCCGATGGCTCAGTTACTTTGTCCCTGTCCGAGGGTGACCGCACATTTACCCGTGACGAGATCGACAACTTGTTCCTCCATTACTCGAACAAAGGGCACGACTGGTCCCAGCGTCAAATCATCAATGAATTTAAGTTCCTTGCACCTGACTGGGGTAGAGTCAAAACGAAGCTCGGATTATTCAAAGTAAGTAATGTATTCTCAGACTTCACATTCAACAATATTCCGGCCAGTAAGCGCTTGGATGCTGTAGAGGACAGACTGTCCATTGTACACGACAATCCAAACAAGATTATTGACCGTGCATATACCAAGTCTCTCCAGAAGCAGCACAAGAAATTGATCGGTGAACAGGTACGTAAGGATGAGGTCCAAAAGGCTTTCTTTGCGGAACTTGCTGAATCATTCGCAGTTGCCGGACCTGTAAGAGTACTACAGCCCATTGTACAGAACGCCAGAGGCCCCAAGGACCTCATGGTTGCAGTTAGTGACATTCATATCAACTCTCGTGTCCGTGGCCTTCAGGACGCACAGGATTACGATAACGAGATATGTAAAGGATACCTGGCTGAAGTTGCACGTGCTGCCAACGCAAAGAACGCAAAGAATGTAACTGTACTGCTCAACGGCGACTTACTGGAATCAATCACTGGTAAGAACCATCCGGACGTGTTCACAGAAATGGAACTGCAGTCTACATACGGTGACGGCATCATGAAAGCTGTCCACATTCTTGCGGGCTTTCTTGGACAAGTTAATAACCTGGCCAATGTAGTAGTGATTTCCGGAAACCATGACAGACTCACGACAAGTAATCGTGAAGACGCCAAAGGCTCTGCGGCACAGATCATCTTTGAATTCCTGAAACTAATGTTGCCTTCAAGCGAGATTACATGGGACCCGAAGATCTTGAAGTGGGAGACCGAACATATTTGCTTTATTGCATCTCATGGTGACAAGCTCCGGAATGTAAAGACAGAAGAAATTTTCTATCGTTACGGATCACATGCCAAGTTCAATTTCTACTTGACCGGTCACTGGCACAACAGAGCAATCAAAGCTGATAACCGTTTCGGACGTCATCTCTCGCTGCCTTCTATCTTTACGGGCAACACGTACTCGGACCATGCCGGCTGGACTTCAGACCCAGGCTTCATCATGATTTACTGTGAGAACGGTAAGCCAGTTGTTGAAGACAGAAGCCTTTAATATGAAAGCATACTGTACACATGTCAACCTCTGCCCTGATCAGATCGAGGACGATGAAATTACAATCGAACTATCCGACGGGACCAAGTACCAGTTCTCAGAAACTGTTAACGGGAAACTTGAGGTAATGAAGGTAGGTAATAATCGCCAGTTCTTTATTCATCCGGTCACAGGTAATGTGATCAGAATATAAATTAATTGCCCGTCCATTCCAGACGGGCTACAAACCGAAAATGCACGAGTAATTGTGCGTGACGCAATAAGGAAATAAAATGACTGAACAAACAGCAGTACAGGTCATCGTAGCCTCGTGCGGATTCAGGTCCAAAGGCAACTTCGGGACATGGTTAATAAGGAAAGGACACGTACTCACCTCATCTGAGACTGATGCAGTTGATCACTTGTTCCACGAATGGGACCATTGCTTTTCAAGGGAGAAATAAAAATGACAGATCTTGACCGCAAGTGCGAGGCAGGAAAACTACTTGGCAGATGTAGAGGATGTATCTGTTATACTCCAGAACCTCTTACACGTACACTGATAGGCACATCTCTTAATGATGTACCTGCAGAGTACCTGGGAACAGTGGACATTGACATTGATTCAGATACTTCAGATACATTCGGGATGTCAGTAAATGATATACCAACTAATTGAATTTAACGCAGGAGAGATCCTGTACATCGGACTGGCATGCTTTATGTTGCTGGTCTTCATCTATTGTATGAGCGGAGTAAAATGAAACATATACCTTTAGACAAAGCACTTGAAATAATCAAATCGCGCATGTCAAGCCAGTACCCACAAACACTTGTCAATGAGCTCAGAGAGTCTGGAATCAAGTTTGTATGTGTCACTGGTGCTTCTCGTGCCGGCAAGGATTCTTTCGTAGCAGGTATGCAGAAATGCTCTAACAAAGTACTCTCGTACCGGTTCGGGGACACAATGAAACAAGTTGCCCACGACTATTACGGTGCTCCATGTGTTGAGTATCAGAACGCAATGAACTCAGAGCAAAGGGAAGAAAAGAAGTACAATGGACTAAGTATCATGGACCTCTGGATCAAAGTAATCGATCCGATGCGTGCAGGTAATCCTTATTTGTTTGTGACTCCTCAGTTACTTAGAATGTGCAATTTGAGTACGTTTGGAGACTCCAAGGACATTATAATCATTGTTTCTGGATGCCGTACTGAACTTGGACTTCAAGTAATGGAAGATCTCGGAGCTACATTTATTCGATTGGAACGCCCTGGTTCTACGCCACCTAAGTCCGCGACCATGGACAAAGTACAGACCGCATGGCCAGTACACTATGTAGTGGAGAATACCGGACTGAATCGATTACAACATCAGGCAGGTAGCTTGTATGATGCACTTATATCTGGACCTGAGCTGTATAAAGGAATTACTAAAGGAAGTCGAAATGACTAAACCAAAACCAAAAGTAGTACACTGTGTTGCTGTACACAAGTACTGTATAACTTCAGGTGCTCACTATGAAGTATTCGGTGAGTGTGAGAACAGGTACATGATCAAGAATGACAACGGTACTCCGATAACAGTACTCAAAGAAATGTTCATTGAGACATTCAACACTGTTGAGGTCACTATCGAGCTCGGGGACGAGTTTGTCGGTCAGTCTGGATACGGTTATAATATCTTGTTCAAAGGACAGACACACGCGTTCTGTAAGCATATGGCAGGTTCTAAGTGTGAGTTCGCAATGAGGTATGAGGACATTCTAAAGGATACGAAAGTACCTAACGGGCCTTTTGATTATTTAAGACTACTAGTTCAGGCTTCAGCCTGGGTTTAGTCACGATGGCACGGACAGGACACTCTCCCTGCGGAACACCTCTCTGCAGTTGATTCAGAAAATTAAATAAAGGAAATAAAATGAAAGCAGTATATAAATACGAAGTAAAGAACGGATTCATTACCCTCCCTTCTATGTACAATATTGTCTCAGTAGGTCTTCAGCGAGGCATTGTTCATATCTGGGCAGAAGTAGATGTGAATCCTGAGATCAAAGACAAGTCAAGAGTACCTATACATGTACTTGCAACTGGTCAGGACATTCCGGAAGACTCAGTGCATATAGGCACCGTGTTTCCAGATCCTTTTGTCTGGCACATTTATAAAGGTCTTCGAGGCAGTATCAACGCTCCTAGATAAAAAAAATACCCCACACCTTGTACTTATGTACTTGGATGTGGGGTATTTTTTTTTATTTCAATGGTACTGTTACTTTCAAATCGGGCTTTTGTTCTATGTCCAGGTTCATGTCCTTTATTGCGGAGCCTCCTGAATAAGCTTTTCCGCTGCCTTCAATATGAATGGCCTTGTTCACGTACACAATATTCATTGCACATGACTGTAGTAATGTAAGCAGTACCAGTACAAGTAGAATTACTCGTAACATCTGCAAGTATTTCATTTTAATCTCTCGATCAATTTACCGATGACCAATTCCAATCTATGGAAGGCATCGGTATTTTTTTCTATAATTTTATTGCTCTTGTCCATGTCTTCTTTTACACGTGCAAGTTCTTTGGCCTGTACTTTGTCAGCCACTATTTGTGCCTTCAGTGAGGTCTCATACTTCACGTTCAAAACTTCTACTTTGGTATTCGTATTGAATATCCAGATGCCCATGCCAAGTACGATGGACGAGACTATCTGGAGAATAAGATCTCTTTGCTGTTTCATGTTAACTCTTTTTATAGTTAGGTGATCCGAACATCCGGAGAGTTCGATACATTATGTCTGCCTTGGGATGTCCTTCGTACCTGAGAATGGACCTGAAGATAGTGTCAGCTTCTTTCCTGCTGATTCCGATCTCATGTCCATGTCTATAAAGGTAGTCGTGTACAAGGGCTGCTATGATTACGTCTGGGGCGAACGGAGTTCCGATGATGCGCCAGAAGAAACGAGGTATACTGGCCCCATCGAACTCAAAGTTCTTTGGGACTCGTACATGCATGAAGGTGTATTGCTTCGTGGATCTATATAAAAGTTTACGGGACTTGATCCATTTGAACCAGCCCGTGTTTTCTTTACAATAGACCCGTTCAAATAACGGGCTATTAAGTAACATCAGAATGCTGAGATGTGAGCGCTACCGTTACCAGTAACACCGTAAGCAGGACTGAATGTAGCAGTACCTTGATTCGCACATGTAATATATGCGCCCCCTACGGCTGAGATGTTGCCAGTAATAGTACTGCCAGTTGCGTTGACGTTGGAGCTACCAGTACATTGTACCTGGTTGCCTCCGCTGCCGATAACAGTAGAGTTGACTATGTTAACACTTGCGCTACCTCCAACGAGTACACCTACATTACCTGCGTTCTCGATAGTTGCACTTTCAGCATTAACAACAGCTTCCTCGGAATAGACGTTATGATCTCCGTTGGACTTGTACCCAGCAGATACAGACTGTACACTTGCACCAAGACGCGCATAAGTGCCTGTTTCGCCGTTACCTTCAATACTACAAAGGTCAAGTTCCAATGTGCTACCGTTAGCGTCTGCACCATTCTTTCCGTTACCTGAGAGGTATCCGCTGACACAGTTTGCTGCTGCACTGTGACGTGATTCAATACCTGATGTGCCGTTACCGGAAGCTGTGATATTGAGGAAGTCACCTGAACCGGTGTATGCTACGAGTGCGCCTATTTGATCGTTACCGCATACTGTCATGCGTTGAGCGTAAGCACCGGAGCCTTGCTGAATCAATAAACCAGCTAAACCTGAGCATCCAGAGACGGTTATGTCATGTGCCTGTAAACTGGAAGCGATTGATACCCAGACGCCGATGCCAAAGCCGTGAACAGCTACATTGGCTCCAAAGTTACATGAACTTGCAGACTCGATCAAGACGCCTGTTTCTGTAACAGGATTTACGGACCCGTTTATAATGAGCAAGTTGTCCAGTAGTCCAAATGAGTTACCGTCCTTGATAACTATACCTCCGCCCGTGAAGTCGAGGATAGTTGTGTAACGAGCGCGTAACAGAGAGTCGTTAGCTGCTTTGTCGTTGGCACGTGCAGTTGTTCTTGCACCTGCAGAAGCAGTAGCTGGAAGCTCTCCGGCAGTATCAACAAGTTCGTTACCTGTTACAATATATCCTCCAGCAGTGGTCGAAGCACTCGCGGGAGTTGCCCACGTTCTGTGTACTACTCCGGAAGGCTTGCTACCTGCGAGAGTTGCGCCGATCATTTTAATCTGTCCGCCCGTAGGGTGATTCAGATCTAAGTCACCTGCGAATGTATAAGTACCTGCACCTACGTCAATAGTTACTGTAACTCCAGCAACAATAGTGGAGGAGAACAGGAATTCCATTGCACGTGTAGGCGTAGCGAAAGGCAGTGTAAGTGTACCGTCTCCACTAACGTCATTACCCGTAGTTCTTACAATGACTGTAAGGTCAGATGAGATACTGCCTATGATGCCTTCGACTTGCTCTTCGAAGTACTCATTCCATTTATATACTCTGTACATCCATTCGTTGAATACTTGATAAGGAGGGAACTCGCCGTACACCCATCCGTTCTCCCTGAACCTGGTATCATCGGCTGGATCGTACTCGCGGCTTGGGGTACCTGTTGGTGAGTTATTGAGAATTGTGCTTGCCCATTCGAGTGTGGATGGTTTTGGTAGATGTGCCATGATAATGTCCTTTTAATTTAAATGTCGAGCTCTTTATTGAAAATACGTACGTATTGTTTCTCGTGTCTCTACTCTGATTTCTTCTCTCGATTTTCTTGCATCTGGCGCTTGTCCGAAGAAAGATACATGAGCTGCATTCAGTTCTTCTCGCGTCAAGTACTCATCACACCAAATGATCCAAGGCTCACATTTACTTAATATGCGGACAAGAGAACGCTTCAGGTGAATCGCGTACGTCCTTTCCTGGAACAGTAGAGTGGCCAGTCTCTTGAGAGTGTCCTTGGGGTCCTCTTCATGAAGGGAATCAAAGATGATTGGATTAACCGCGTTCGGGTGAGTAATCACAAAACAATAATTTTTGCCTCGTGACGCTACATTACGTACACGATGAATGCCACGTCGGACGCAGTCACAGAGATCCGGCCCTGCATGTACAGGAGTTCGCCCTGAAGTACTGGTACGGTGCTTGAGTCGCCGTCATTGTCTGTATATGTCATTGTACCTGCACCCAGTGCTTTAATGTCCTTGACGGGCACGTTCTCGTGTATATCAGTGCCATGAGTGAATGTTGAGCCTGAAGCATATACTGTTGATTTTGTTGCATTTGAAAGTGGATTAACCATTATATTTTCCTTTGAGTTATTTAGAAGTTACTGACTGTGGTTCTGATACTGAATACTATTATACAGAAGCGCAATATGTGTTGAGGCCAGTTGCATTGAACGGTACTGAGCCGACATTAGTTGCGTCGTATCCGTTCCCTGTAAGGTCGTTGAGTTCCTTAAGATCAAACCCTGTGTGGTTCTGAAGCGCCCAGAAAGCTTCGAACTTGTCCTGAATTACTTGCGTCAATGACTCGAAACAGGTAGGGGACCCTGCGTTATACAGTGCTGCTACATCTCCTCGTAAGTCAGTAAGTGACAGGCCCAAGTTAGTGAAGTCAGAATCTAAATATAAAGGAGTTGGACCGTGATCTCTCTTACCTACTTGGAACACTTCAGTTGGATTACATACGTCTGCTATCGTGCCGCTCGTACTGGCGATACCTGCAGGAGTTGATACTCCGTCGACGATGAATGTACCGGTATTAGATCCTCTGTCAACATGTACCATGACATGATGCCAGTTACCGTCAGTTATGTCTGGAGTATACTCAAAGGTTGTGTTACCAAGGGCAGTAGTAATAATGAAATGTACTCTACGTCCACCAGCGATTGACATTCTGTATGCCTGAGCACCTGACCCTTCGCAGCCCATGATCGTACCGTCAGCATCAGTAGTCCTGACCCATGCAGTCATAGTTACATCGTTGGAAGTACCTATGCCTATGGTACCCATGTCGAAGTAGTTACTCCCGTCCGTGTTGGCGGAGTTAATCACATATCGTATGAGAGAGCTGTTAAAGAAAAGCATAATGGTCCTCGTTTAAGGGGGCAATGCCCCGATTATTTATTACTTATTGTTAATCGAATGTATGTAGCCTGAATCAGCCACCATCGGACATTGTATTTGTTATTTGATCATCTGCCGTGTCCTCATGTCAGTGATGTGGCACGGAAGAAAGCTGTGTTCTAAGTAACACACTTCTGCTTAGTAACAGCAGACCCTGTTGCAGAGACTGTACCTGTTGCGTTGTTGCCTTTGCCTGTGACATCTACAGTACTTGGATCTCCACTGTCTAATGCTAAGCTCATGACAGTAGTTGCAGTTAAAGTATCGCCTATACTTGAATATACGACAGGCTTTCCAGTGTTATACAGTGCAGTTACTTGACTAGCAGTAGGCATTTTATCGAACATCTGTACTTCAGTCATGTCCCCAGTGAAATACAAGTCGTTAGCTATCTGTCTGCCGCTGATCTGGAAGTTACCTGTGTTGTCATAATCGAGGCCAGTGTTGACTGAAATATCTCGTACACCTGGATTGTTATCAACATACAAATGCATGTTTTCAGTTACTCTATCATGACCTATTAATACATGGTGCCATACGTTGTCACTGACCGCGAGTGAATCGTCTTCTAGGTTCTGGGCCAGAGCAGGAGTACCCGCTTCGTCGCCCCAGTCCAAAAAGAATTGTATTTTGCCTCCAGCCGCGATCTGAACGAACCAGCCGTCATACTCAGCAATCTGCAGGTTTTTGGACATGAGATACTGCCTACTGCTATTTCCGGTCTTAATCCAGAAGGACATTGCCCATGAAGTAAGTCCGAAGTTACCTAATGTATTACCGAAGTCTAGCTTGCTACCTGACCCACTAAACGTGGCACTTGTAACATTATGATCTTCAAGAACGCAAGGGGCTGAATACCCTGTACTTAAAAATGAAAAGAAAAACATATTTTTTTTTCCTTGGGTCATGGGCTCCCCGTACAGGGAGCCCGTATTTAGTTGCAGTTGTCTACCAAGACTGATGCTGGACTTGTTGTGAATTGTCCATGAGTGCTTCCATTAAGTGTGTCGAATCCTTTACCTGCACGTTTATTATCATCCAGTGCGAAAGGGGTGATACCTCTGTTAGGTCCAGTCAAATACCTAGCAACAAATCCTCCCTTATCTTTGTTCGCAATAGCTGAGAGCCCTCGCCCCTTGCTACCTGCAAACCCGAAAGGAACACTTGTTGTTTCAAATACATTGACGAAAGATCCAACTCCCGCGGGAAGCAGATTATCGATACCTTCTCCTTCCCCGAGTGCAACTACGTTGCTTTCTCCTGCGACTGTCGCGATTACCGATGCGGGGAATGACTCCGTTGCATATACTGATCTACATGTCACGTCTCTCTGTATCTTCTCGGCCATAATAATCAGGAACTCGTTAAGTGTTCCGTGGTTCGTATTCTCAAGAATACGTGAATATATCAGTTGTCTGTATTCAGTATCTAATTGTCCTGCTTCACGTCCACGTCCAAGTACTTTTCCAAATACGTCGATTGTGGTGCCTTCAGCCTGTGAGTGAGAGGCAGAGGCAGTACTTGATAAGGCAGCCTGGGCAGTAACTTGTGTAAGTAGGCTAATAGACTCAGTCAGTATGGTACCTTGACCGTCCAGCACGGGATTTAATTTCCTACGATCAACAAGCGATCCGTCAGTCATTTCCCAGTACGAGTCAAACCTTGAAGCGTTAGATCTACTTACTGCATAGATGTAATCGTAATCGGTCGGGATACCGTTATTATACAGTATCGCGTCAATTGCTGTCAAGTCATTATTAAAAGAATAACCTAAAGCGAATAGTTCTCCTGTGAATTGATACTCAAGTAGTTCAGTTGCTGCGATACTTATCGTACCTGTACCTGCATGATTAACAGCCCCTAATGACACAGTCGTGAGAGTTTCAGCTACTCCGTCCAACATAATTATTGCGCTGTTGGTGTTCCTGTATAATGTAGCAGTTACGTGGTGCAATACATCATCAGTCACTGTAGTGTTGCCCGTCGCGATTAATGAGTCATTTGCGGAGAATGAGAGTTCGAACTGAAGCTTACCTCCAACTATTGTCAAGTCCATTTTCGGATATGATGCAGTTGCAGTTGCTGAGTCTTGATTGGTCTTGAACCACATTGCTGTTGATACTACTTTTCCAAGTGCCCGACTACATGTTGTGTCGTAGTGGGACGCTGCGAATGAAGCTACGGGAGTATTTACTTGTTGAGGTCCTGAGGTACATGAAATATACGATATTATCATGTCCATGAATTCTTTTACGACAGTGCCTTGAGCAGTCAACGAGTTACATGCTACTCTGTCTGTCAGATTCTCTCTAGACAGTTCCCAATATGAATCGAACTGAGATACAGTGGCTGAGGGCAGGTGATCAAAGTCAGAAGGTATTCCGTTATTGTACAGGTCTGTGTCAATCAAGATGAGGTCGTTACTAAAGGAATATCCCAGAGCGAATACTTCACCTTCGAATTGATACTCAGAGGAGTCAGTTGCTGCGATACTTAAGTTGACTGTCCATGTTTCCTTAATGTCCCCTACATGTACAGTGTTCAAAGCCTCAGTTGCACCATCCAGTTTCATTTCTACAGTGGCTTTTATTCTGTCCAGCGTGAATGTCACGTGGTGTAGTACGTCATCTGTAACTGTGGTTGTGCCTGTCGTGATTATTGAGTCAGTTGCTGAGAATGAGAGTTCGAACTGAAGCTTACCTCCAACTATTGTCAAGTCCATTTTCGGATATGATGCAGTTGCAGTTGCAGTTGCTGAGTCTTGATTGGTCTTGAACCACATTGCTGTTGATACTTTGTCTCCGACTGATATCTCCTTTGCAGTGGTATAATAAGAATTGAGGAACGAGGCTGCTTCAACTGCTTCAAGTCCAGGGGATATTCTACATGAATCTGAAATGGGATTGGATGGGCTGTTAGGTGCAGTAGGATCTGGATCTGGAGTTATAATACATCCAAGGTCTGTTCCTTCACCCTCAAGTCTTTTCAGAGCGCTCTGTAGGGAGATTACGTCCGAGTTGATCGTGTCCAGTGGAGTCAGCAATACTTTGATCATTTTCTCAATGTTCTCACGCTCACGGAACTGCCAGAGATTGTTTCTCTTAGCCTGTTCGATGTGTGAGATCAATTCAGTCATTATCGTATATCTTGAGTCATATGATGTAGGTAACATATTTTCTCCTACTGTTTAACGAATGTGATGTTCGTACTAATTAAATTAGCTTTCTCAAATACCTGAAGTATCCTAGACTGAGTCGTATAGTTGGCCCCGTCGAAACTTGTTTCAATGATCACGTTCTGAATTCCTTGGACGCCAGAGGTGTGCACGGCAGCGATATATCTCTGGTTGATTACATCACGGCCAAGAGTGTTCTCGGTTAGTCCGAAAGCTACAAGAGCGTCATTCATTAGCTCTTCCCCGTTAAGGGGAAAAGTTTCTTCACAGTAAGTCGTGTATGTCACGCGGACAAGTAAGCTCATAACTATGGCTCTAGTGAATCCAACAACTCTTGTTGACCCCTGAACACATGTTGCCAGTCCGTTGAGTACGTCTCCGAAAGCTTGAATACCTGCGGGCTTGGTAGCTAGGATAACATCTACAATATCTTGATCTGCTCCTCCTTCGACTACGACTTCGACCGACTTACGTGGACGTGGCTCATTGCCTGTTCCCCGTGATCTTGGAGTCCATGTGTCGTTCTCTGCTACTAATACATCAGTGACTCCAGCTATGTTGCTGACGGCACTTGCGATCGCATTAACAGTTGAGTTGCCTCCGACTGAAAGGAACCTATAAATTCTTTGTCTAAGTCTGGTGTCTGATTCAATATCAGTACCTACACTTGCGAGACTTGGATTTGTGACTGTGACTCCGGTGAAGTTTGGAGTGTACGTGATTACTGTGTTGGCTCCAGCTTCTAAAGCGCCTTCGTCCTTCGAGGTTGCTTTCACGATACCCTTAGCACTCGCTCCAATGAATATCTGAGTATCAGTATAGAATTCAGATCCGTTTGAGCTGGTGACCTTAGTCTGTGCTTCCACAGTGACGACACTAGCAGTAGTGTTACTGAAGGTTACTGATACTGTTGATTTGCTCCCAGACTTTCTTATGAGTCCGTTTGTGTATGCGATGTTATCCAGGGACTTGCCTTCAGCGGTGTCAGGGTCCATGTTCGAATACAGTTCTTGGATGGTCTGTCCTTGCTGCTCGATCTGAATTCCTACGAGTCCCATGAGAATTCCAAGTACAGAATTTTCTGTAGTGTCGATGTTCGTTCCGAATTCGGAGACAGCGGTTGCCGCCATTGAGTCAACTATCTCGGTCAGTGTTTCTGCGGTATATCCGTTAGTGTCAAGTGGCATACTGCCCCCTATTTTAAGTTGATGAAGTCCGAGAGTCCTTGGTCTTCGTGAATTACTGGACTACGTGAGATCTCTGACTCCGAAAAGTACATTAGTTCTACTCGCTCTCCTAGGTCCGAGACTGCAGCCGGAGAATCGTCACCTGATAGACTGATGAAAAATAATTCTCCCTTCAGACATCTGTGTCGGAGAGTTGGTCCGTTGATCGTGAGTTTCTTCCCTGTAATTATTGAACCGCCAGTGGAGTCCTTGAGATCTAGATACCATCGGTCATACAATGAGTGCCAATAGATCCTGTAATTGTAAATGGTTCCGTCCAGTTCTATCTCTGAGATGCTATCAAGGTCACTACGGTTCATAGGCAATACAGTAGGCATCTTAAGCTCCTATGGGAATGTTTATGGTTATCTCGTCATCGGAATCAGTGACCGCGGTAAAGGAACATGTATATGTTCTTTTGGATTCATTGAACACAGAAGAAAATTTCCGGATTCCTCGAATGCCTTCAGTCTCAAGTATCCTTTTCCGAATCTCCTGATCTGAATTATATGACGTGGCTCCCTTTCGGAGAATTCTTTCGAACCATTTAGTTCCTGCTTCAGTATTCAATATCCATTCTTTGTAGAAGAACAGGAGCCTGATCTTGACCTTCTGAGCGATTGACTCTGAACCTGGTTCAGTAAGTCTGAGTTGGTCCATGACCAAGTCGCCCGATGAGTCGAGCAGTAAATCTAATTGTGCCATAAGTTCTCCTTATTGTGGTCTACTTGTGTTCCCACCGTCGTCACCTGTATGAATGTGAGTAGGTACATTGATTCCACCGAATGTTCCATTGCCTCCGGTAATGTGTCCCTCGACATTTAAGTCGCCGGTCATATTGACTGTGTGTGCGTCGATATTGACTGTGCCGTCGGGAAGTACCGTGACTACACAGTTTTTGTTATTGACCGTGATTACACCTTCAAGTGTGGCGTTTATTTTTACGGTGGGGTTCTGAATGGTGATGTCTCCGGTATCGTGAAGAATTAGTTCATTGAGTTTCGGGTCATCGAGAATTTCTACTTCGAACTCAATTACATGGGTGCCAACTAGAAGCTTGAGCTCCACGACGTCTCCAGGAGTTGGTTCGACTGCGAGTTTAATTATATTTTTGTCTATCAGTAATGCGTGACTTGATCCATTGTCTGTAGCTACGATATTACTTGCATATAGAGCTATAGCGACGACTGCATCTTCTTTGTATATCTTTGTCCGATAAGTGATGGCAACTGCCGTAGGGACCAGCGATGCAAGATCCAAAACTGCGGGGTCGATGCTTGGCAGGTCTCCGAGCTCATCAACTCCCCGTACAATGTACTTGGTTTGAGGGTCGGTGCCCTCCCAGTTGTTGAGAAGTCGTACATCTCCGTTGGTGCCAATAGCTGAGTTCTCATCATGGAATCCTGCAAGGCCGACGCAGAAACTGTAGTCTTTAAATTTGTTGTCTTCTGGATCTACTTGTTCAGGTGCGATGTATCCTGAGATGTCAGTCTCCAGTAAATTGTCAAGTGATCTCATTGTGAAGATCAAAAGTATTTTGTCTCCTTTTTTTACGGGTAACATTAGACCGGAGTACGCGGTGCGGGGAGTCCAGATTGGGACCCCATACACCTCAGGCAAGTCCTGTGTACTTCCGTCTTTGTATATTTGTTTGATCAAAGGTTGAACAGTGGCCAACTGGGTATCCGCATCATAAGACAGGATAATAGCAGGAAGAGGTGTCCATTCCTCTGCAGACATCTGTCTGTGATTATGTGCGAATGTTTCAGGAGTCATTATTCATTTCCTTGAGTTAACAGTTTGTGGTATTCTATATTTTCTTCTGTAGGCTGTACTCGCCCTTTTGCAATGGTCGTTGCGATCTCGTCGGACTCTATCACTGCTTCTATCTCAGTGAACCATTCATTCGACTCGTAACCACCTTTATGAGTTACTTTATTGACGATCATTTCTATGGGATCATCTCCGAGTATCTGATGTGTTACACTTACTCTAGACGTTGGAACTAATTCCGGAGAAAGTAATACTTTGAATTTGAATCCTTTCGTAGGTAATGAGTCCGACTTGACTTGACCTGCTTTTTGAGCTGTCGGTTTAGGGACAGTAAGTAGCCCAGACTCAGTACTAAAATGAACTGTGTTCTGTACAATCGATTTCCCTTCCTTGCGTATACGGAGAATTCCTTGCGCAACTACAAAGTCGAGATTAAACGTGCTCAGTAGTTTGGTAAGTGTAGGTAGGACAACACCTGTAATGGTATGCCCCTTTTTATACACTTTTGTTATTCCCAGCGCGTCAATCTCAGAGGAGTCGTATCTGACCATTCCACCGGACGCTTCCGTAACATCCTCCATGAGACTTTTGATAACCGCCATGTGAGATGTACCTGGAGGAAACGACGTGCTTATTTTCAGGTCGTTTAATGCCGAGCCGTCCTTGGCGATTATTTTTGTTTCATGATCTGCTGCCGTAGTCGTTGTGGTCAGAGGGCCTGAAACTTCCCCGAGGAATACCGTGGCCAGTGTTACAGAGTCTGGAAATTCAGTGTCTCTGAATCCAACCTCTACGAGAACTTTCACATCTTGAGACTGGAGCTTGAATCTACTTACAGGGGACATGTTAAATATCGAGAGTTTCAGTACCGACGGGCCAGTGCCATATGACGTGGTGAATTTTATGTGTTGCGGCCGGAGTCCTCGGGAAACTTGTTCCACAGAAGAGTACACAAGTTTCTCAGTCACTGAGTCTCCATCGACAAGAAATGTGATCTTATAATCTCGAATATATCTCATTGGTTTTCCGCCGCGAGCTTCATTACCTCAAAAGAGCGTTCAGCGAATTCTCTTGCGCGAGGAGACAGCTCACTAATGGCCTTCTTGGTTTTGTTCAATCGTCCATTGTTCTTGGTACTTGTTACGTCAGCTTTGCGTATGCTTGTCTTGGACAATGAGGCATGCACAAACGACTGCTGCTCGAACGTAGCTCTGATTTCAAGTGCTTGTCCTGCATCTGACTCGCGAGGCAGTGCAAGGCGTGTCATGACCATATTATCGTACAGTCGATTGGGAGTCAGTACGTCTAGGAGTAACCGGCCACGGTAGACTTCTTCAAGTAGTTCGAAGGCATCTAATTGTTTGAACATCTGGTCGCCGGTGTACAGTGGGCTGAGGTTCTTTTTATTAGTTACCTCGTCCTTGTTCTCGGTGGTTACGTCCCGGGCATCTGCTCGGGTGTTCACTTCATTCATTCTCCGGAGCAAGTCAGAGGTCAATTCGTTCAATGCTTCTTGAGGAATTAAATCGCCTGGATTGTACAGTGTGACTGTCAGCGTCGTATTAGCTGCGTCCGCCTGTTCTGCAGTTATTCCGGTGCTCGGATTTATCGTGAGAATTGTTCCGTGGAGTTTAAGCAGCTCTTCATTTTTTACGTCAAGTTCTTTCCGGTAAGCGTCATCCTTTCGAAAGACACCGTACGGGTCAAAGTTATTTACTTCAACACCAACCGGAGGAACTACTGCATTTGATATGTGTCCGGAAACACTTATAATTATGTTTTGCTGATACGCGTGATCGGAACTGCTGTATCCCGCGCCTTCAATAGCATGCTTTGCGACTGTCGTATTGTAGTTGTGATTGACGCTTCTGTTCAAGTCCAAGACTAGAGCACGCCCGCCGTATTTACTGGCAGATGTTTTTGTGAATATTGTGATACGGTTTTCTTGTTCTTGTGCCATGTCCTGTCCTTAATTAGAAGTTTCGGTTAATCACATCCACTACTTCCTGAGGGTCTGCCGATGTGTTGATAGTCACATGAGTGTCGCCTGACGTAGTGCTTGTGCTGTTGTTGATATTACTTGTGGACGAGCTTGAGCCTCCAGAGGAGATATCTTGACGTGCCTTGGTCGCCGCGAGTCTTGTTTTTATCCTGAGCTTGGCTGCGATTACTTCTGGAGAATTATCTGCGGCCATTGGATCATTAATATCCTTCAGTCCAAGTAAGTGCTGGAACGTAGAAGTAGCTTCCTTGATCTTGCCCGTGATTCCGTCCAAATGGCGTCCAATGTTCCCGAACGCTTTTCCCCATATCTGCTCAATGTTCTTTCCTCCAGTAGCGAATACATCCCAGACAGTTTTTATCACTGCGCTGAATACTTCGAATATTGCTATAATAGGAGTAATTAGTACTTTGAACACCGTTACGAATGATTCCCAGATCGCTTTCATTCCTTCGGCAGCCATTGCGGAATTATCCCACAGGTGCTTGATCGCGAATCCAAATGCCGTAAGCAGTCCGATTAACGGAAGCAACGGCCATAACATAGCGAGGAACGCTTGAGATGTCCAGAGTAGGTTCAGAGCAAGTCCCTTGGCAAGCAAAGTGAGCCATGCAACTGATTTAGCTATCGTAGTGATTGCGCCGGAGAACTTCCAAGAGAGAAGGCCTACAGTGGTTGAAATTACTACAAGTGCTTTGTTCGAGTCTGATACATAACTTGTTACTTTGAGGAACGCTATTCCTAGATCGAATACCGCCTTTGCGAAAGTGACTGCTACTGCCCCTGAAGATAATAAGATTGACTTGTTCAGTACCAGAACTTCTACAAAGGAGAGTAGGATGTCTGCGACAAAGAAGAACGCATTTCCCAGTACCGTTATTAGCTGTGCCGCGAATGCATCTACATCCCCGCTCGTAGAAATAAATTCAGTGAACTTATCTACCAGTGGAGTGAGTTCCTCGAACATTGGCTTCAATCCTTCGACGATCACATTCTTTATTGACGTGTTCAGGTTCCGGAATGCGAGGGAAAATTTAGCTGCTGCTTTACTTGCTGCCTCGTTTATGCTTGCGAGTTTCTTGTAGTCTCGTATTACTTCATTAAATGATTTGCCGGTGCGCTCCATGGTATCAAGAATACCTGCAAGCATTCTGTTACCTTCACCTCCGAATATCTCATCACCGGTACGAATTTTCGCATCTAAAGTCATGTTGGAGTTCGCGATTGAATCTATCAGGTTTACAAAGGTTTCCTCTCGTCCGAGATTCACCAAGTCCTTTCTAAGCTGTACCGCAGACAGTCCCAGAGATGCGAATCCCTTGGCCGACTTACCTGTACCTGCGAGGTCGTCAATGGCGTCTCCGATTCTGTTCGGGAGTTCTTCAATTAGATCACTGGCATTCTCAATACTTAATCCAGCGTCATCCGCTACAAGGCCCATGGCCCTGAAAAAGTTTGTTGATACATTAACGGCTTTGGCCATGTTCTGCATCTTTCGTTCACCGTCCCCTATTACCTTGAGGAAGAATGACCATCCGGCCAGGAACCCAGCAGGAATAACAAATGCAGCAAGCATTCCTTTTGCAGCAAATGATACCAGACCTAATCGGACTCGTATCTGCGCCAGTCGTGCGTTGATTCCGCCCATGGATACAGCGTTCTTCCCATTAGCACTGGATACTTTTCTACTTGCCTTTTCATACTTGGTCTGTGCTTTGGTGTTCTGGTTATTTAATTTTATGTTCTTTGCAGTTGCATTATTGACTTTGTTCAGGATTTTAGCTACACTGTTTTCCTGAGGAATTCCTTTGAGGAAAGTGCTTGCTTCCTTGTCAATTGCTTTCATGTTCTTCAACACACCTTTGAGGAGGTCTTCGAATTTATTCAGTGTATCGTCAGCGATCTGCGTGACGATTTCTGCAGTCATTTTATAGTCCGCGCCCATGGGACCTCCTTAAGGTTGTGGGTTACGTGAGTACGGGAACAGCGTATCTCACGCACCCACTAATTTGCTTGAGATTCTGCGCGTCTGTCCGCACGTTCTTGATATTTTTGTTCGATTTCAAGAAAGTCTACTGCTTCCCTGACCATGTTATATGTCCAGTTGTTTCCTATCCGGTATACTGAGTCCAGTCCGGCCTTAGCCAGCCTGAACGCAAGTACGTGTTCATCAGAAATCTCTTCTAATCGTCTTTGTAGGGGGTCAACATAGTCAGGTTCGTTTTTCCTGTCTTCAATGTCTTGCTCAGTGGGAAGTGCAGTGGATGGATCGATTCCGAGTTCGATCATTTTAGCGATCATTTCCTCGGTGCCTCCATCAGTTCCTACTGTACTTCGAGGACTTCCAGGGTTTCCGGTGCTTCCGCTTCTTTGGCCGGCATCAGCTTCGCCAGTTTTTTTCCCAGTGAGCTGTAGTTGAGCATTACAGCAGCAACCAGTAATTCAAGTGCTAGCTCGTAATCCAGTTCTTCAAGGTCGAGTTCTTTATTATCTACTCGTACATCGAACAAAAGTTCTTTGGTTACTTTCTCCAAGATATCAGCATTGAGTACTTCCATTACTTCCGCGAGAAGTTCTGTAGTACTTGCGCCTTTTTTCATCTTGGTTGCTGCGCCCGTAAGTACCGGTACAATGGGCATGATAGTTTTTAATAGTAGCCTGTTCGCAGTGAAAAAGTTCATTGCTTTGACTGTGTAAAATTTGTCTTCGTGTGTTACGTCTGCGGTTTTCATAACTGTTCCTTATGATTTAATTAAAGTTGCCCCTGCACACATGTACAGGGGCAAAAGATTAGATTATTGCTGATACAAATGACGCGAGAGAATCTATGAGACCTCGGTCGTTGCCTCCAATAAACATGTAGAGATTTGATACGTCGATATTCCAGACGACATCTCCGATCTCACTGTTAAGTGCTGCGGCAGGAGGACCCATCAGCCAGCAGTCGCCGCCGATGATATTTGTACTACCGTTTCTGTCAACAATTGATACTGGGAACTTGGCGTCCAGGGTGGCTTCGTCTGCAAGCAACAGCTTAGAGAGTACATCGTTTGCTTCTGATGTCTGTTGAAGTGTGATCTTGATCTTTCCCGCATTGGAGCAGTTGTGGCTCCGAGAGCTTCTGCCGTCGGCTCCAGTGGACTTGGTGAACTTGTCTGCGTCTCTTTCTGCGGAAACCATGTCAGTCTCACCGAAGCCCTGGATACGAATACCCGCTACGGTAACAATGACTTTACATGCGCTATATGTAGGTGTGCTCATTTTATTTCTTGATTTATACTGTTAAATTGCCACGAATGACCACTTTGTGAACTGCACCAGCAAGACTGGCAGCGAAGCGAATATCCGGAGCTTGACGAGATGCTCTCTGATTGGATGTGAGGCTGGAAACTAAAGAAGCTTCAACCTTGAATCCGGCGACCTGTTGTACTTGTCCAGCAGCGTCTTTAGTAGCTACGAGCAGTTTCAGGAATCCTGATTCAGCAGATCTGCGAAGTTCAGTCTCAACAATAGCGGTAAGTTGGCCGACACCTTCGTCTGTCAGAGCGATCTTTGAACCGCCGTTGGCAGCAATTACAAGTGCGCGGAACACAGCAATCTGGATTCTGTTACGTAGCTCATCAGAGCCACGCATAATGTCAATGAATTCACCTGAGGAAACGACGCCCTCACGGACCATGTCAGTACCTGCGAAATCTTCGAACGTGTTACAGTGCTTACCTCGCAGAATAGATGACTCAGAAACTGAGAGATTATCTACTGATTGGCCTTTCAGTACAGTGTACATCCAAGTGGTGGCTCCAGGTACTGAAGTGAGTTTCTTACCAGCAACTGCGACTTCGAAATACTTGGAGTCTGATTCGTCACTGAAGAAACAGCCTGTGCGGTCGTAGTTGAGTTCTTTGAGCTTGCCTGGGATGTCATCCGTGGCGGCACTTGCATTGGCTGCAATAACTACTTTGGATTCTGCCTTAGGAGTACTTGTTACGAAGATCTTGTACTGAGCTTCGATGAGTGCGGCCATTGCGAGAACGTCTGTTTCAGTGTGCGAGTACATAGCGAGGGTGTACCACAGGTTGTCGTATGCCATTTGGGCATTCAGCATTACTGCCATTGTCTCATAAGTACCGGACTCAATTACTACATTACTCAGTTGGATAGTGTCTGACTGAATGATAGTGGAAATTGTGATTTTATCTGTGGCCAGTGCATGTCCTACGATAGCGCTGAACGGAGCAGAAGCAGTCATCGCAGCATCAAGGGCCGCAGTGATTGCAGTACGTGCAGCTGCAAGATCGTCTTCAGCTGTGCCATCAGTCGTGTGTGAGATAGTAACTGCCGCATCGGTACCGTTGGAAACAGTAACGCTGTATGTCTGATAGTTCTTAATGTCTTCGTCAGCAATTACCAGTACTTGAGTACTTGCCACGTGTCGGCCGATAATCATCTGGGTAGGGCTTGGGTTCTGAGAGAAGTACGCAAGAGCTGCAGCATGCGCCGCGCCGGTAGCGTCGAATCCATCAGTAATCAGTTGGTCCGCGCTGTAATACTTACGGGATGTTTCAGGGAAAACTTGCTCATTGGAAACGAACAATAGTGTGTTGAAATCAGCTTCGTCCAATGCAACAGTATCGCGGGAAATCTGAACTTCAACTACTTGGTCAATATTGGCCATGTTATGGGTCCTTGGTTATTGTTAATGTTTGTTCAATACCTGACCCTACAAAGGTGTCGATATTAACTATTTCTACAGGTTCGATGTCGAAGAATTGCCCGACTCCTGCCTTGCCTATATCTCCAGCTGCCGTGGCAGTGAATTGGGACAAGTCGCCTGATGCTACGTTCAGAGTAATATCTACCCTGGCCCTCTCCTCAAACTTGGTGTCGTCCAAGCCTGTGAGATTTTTTGTTTCACTTACGTCCACGAACCCGAACCCCTGCTCACTTAATTGAGATGAAACTAAAGGATTTCTCAGCTGGCTCCGGAGCGTATTTGTTCGGAACATCGCGTCGTCATCAAATGTATTGACTCGAAAGACCATCTTATAATGTTCTTTTACTTGGAGCCCTACACCTGCAATGACACATCCAGTCTCCATGGTGCCCATAGTGTCTGCTGAGATGAGCTGAACTGTGGAATACGGGTCACTGGGAATTGCTCTGTTCGTGGGGATCTTAATCATCTTGAATGCAGTTAGAGGAGTACTTGTGTCCTTCTCTACATCAGTCAGACAAACTAATGGCCGAATGATTTTGATTATCTGCTTGATTACTTGTTTTGGGTTAAGCATCATGGTCCCCTTCTCTGGACATTGTATATGAGAAGTGCTTAATCGAGGCGGACTGATCGCTCCAGTCATCCTCTGACTCTATTTCATATCGAGAGCCTTTGTAAAATACGAGTACTGTACTAACGTCCAGTTCAGTTGTCGTGTACATAGTGTATACGCTACGTGTCCTGCGGCCCTCAGAGAGTCGCTGTAGCGTCCTTCCACTGACAGGCTGTATATTTCCTCGGATAGCTGAATTAACTTCCGTAGACACTGCGTCTTCCCCTGTATCAAAGTCGAATGCTCCAGGAGTCAGCGTGATGATGTCTATTTCTTGATCTCTTACGAATGGCCTCACTTCTTACCTCCTGTTTTCCTAACGTGCGTTTTAATTGCTCTCCACATATCACCTTGATCATATCCGATACGATCTGCAGCGGACTTGGACTTGACCTTCTGGCCGGCGAACCTTGAGTTCTGCGGACGGGGAGCCTTTCCTTGCTTGACCTTGATCGTGTATTTTGTAAGTGGTGCTAATGTCTCGTTGAGAGAGTCCTTTAAATGGCCCTCTAATGCGAGTTGTAGTTTCTTCTGTGTCGATTTACCTAATGCTTGATGAATCAAGTGAGAGACCACTATCCTACCAAGCCTACGGTTGTCCTGCTTCATTGCTACAGAGAACCATGGACGTGCAACTTGTTTAGTTGTGCCTTCGTCAAGTATTCTACCCTTCCGAGCGTTTTCAGAGTCATGTAGTCCGACCTCATACGTTTTACCTGTAATTGTATAAAGTCTTTTTACTTTCTTGTTCCACTCTTTCCGGCTTACCTTGACAGGCATTATACAGTAGTGACTACGCCATCGCAGTCAACAGTTACGCCGTTGTTCGCATCAGAACCTACCTCAGCACTCTGGGTCTGGAAACCTTGATATACTGATTTATCGTTATTTCGGGCGTCAAATTCTTCTCTATTTACTCCACCGAAATGCATGCATACCGGTACAGCTGCTGACAGGCCGACTTGGGCGACTGTCAACAAGTCTTTTAAATTCTTATAAATTTGTGATTGGGACTCTGATACTTGTCCGGTGGTTCTGTCGTACATCTGGGCCGCTTGGACCAGTAAGTTACTCAGTATTTTTGATATTGTTTTTGCTTCGATATCCGTAGTATATGTGCTCATGATGTAAGTAATTACTTCATCAGATACTCCCCCGTCATCAGTTACTTGACCGGTGGCCATTCTGACTCGGGCGATTGCATTTGTAGCTAGATTTGCTTCATCATATGTAAATGACATAGTGTTTCCTGCGGTTAATGGCCCCGTACTTAATACGGGGCCAATTAATTAAGCGATAACGCCAACCAGCAAGATGCCGAGGGCGGCTGCTACGATCTGGAATTTGAATGCAGTACGGGCTTCAACCCAAGTGAATTCACCATCTTCGTCGTAACGAGTCTTGATCTTGTAGTTACCTTTCTCGCCGGCTGGGTACAGACCAGTCCAGACGAATTCAGCACAAGCTGTCATGCTGCGGAGGCCGAGAGAAGTGTCACCTGCGTGGAACAACAGTACGTTCTTACCTGCGATCCAAGTAGGAACGGCGGTGCTGTCAAGGGCGATCTTCTTACCTGTGTTGCCGTTTTCGAGGTCTGCGAGACTTGCGTTAGTAGTGGTCTGAGTAGCGGCGTTGTAGGATGCGTCCAGTACGTGGATTCTGGAAGCTTCCAAACCAGTGTACTGAGCGATGATGTTGATAGTGGCTAATTCGCCACCAGCAATACCGTTACCTGGATTCTGAATACCGTACTGAGAAATCTGAGCATTACGCTTCAGTTTGGTCATTACAACACGAGGGATGATCAAGGTGTCAGGACGGAGTTCTGTGGCAAGTTGCATTGCGTCCATGAGGGCGTCAAGAGTGGCCAATGGATCAGAAGCTGCTTGGTCCCAACGCTGGAAACCACCTGCACCTGCATTGAGTGCCTGGTCGAATACACCATCAGTAACTGCAGCGTTCTGGCCGATAGGCTCACTGGTCCATTCGCCGGCTGTGAGGAAAGCAGTAGCAAATGCGACATTGCGGGACTTGATGGAATTACGCGCCAAGAACATAGCAGTGTCACGGAACAAGTCAATGGCCGTGTTACCTGCATTGATTACATCACGATCACTTACACGGTCTCTCAGACCGGAAGGGGATACGATGTAAGGCTCATTAGTGTGTCCCCAAGTGCTTGAAGGAGCATATTGATTGTCTGCAATTGCGGCGAAGATGTTAGATTTGAATGCATCAACGTCATATAGACGGAAAGTGCCTTGATCTTTCTGGGAATTCTTCTGAGGGATAATGCCTTCAGGGATATCGTACTTGCCCATTGAATCAAAAGCGGCAACAGAGTAATCAGTGAGTTCTTCAACGGTGTAGTTAGTCAGTCCATGTGCGGCCATAATATTTTGTCCTTGTACTTAGTACATTTTTGTTTGGTTCCCGTAGTGGGAGTGCCCGTAGTGGGAGGTATTACATTGAGGTATTACTATTGCTTAGGCTTCGAGAGCTTCTTTGCGGATGATGTCACGAGCCTTTGTACGAGCAGCTGCCGGAGTCATCTTGGAGTCAGATTTCATGAGTTCAATGGACTTGGACTTGATGATTTCTTCAGGAGACTGGTCCAGGTTCTTATTGCCCTTATCAGAATCGCCTACAGACTTCGTAACAACTTCCATATTTTCCAGTGCTGTGTTGGCAGTTTCTAGTGCCTTGGCAATGACTTCATAAGCATCTGGTGCCAGAGACTTGAAGATGAACAGTGCTGAAGCCTCGTCGTCCTTAACGATGTTCTTCATTTCCAGTGCCTTGGCAACAAAGACTTTCTTGTCAGACTCAAGTGCAGCCTTTTTGAATACTTCCAGTTGTGCTTGGATGCCGGCGCTTTTCTTAATTTCGAGTTCCAGTTCTTTTGCTGCTTCTACTGACTTTTCCATCTTCTTGGATTCCTTTTTCTTGTTACATGGTTTGCAATGCTTACTGCCACAGTCGTCACAGTCTTTTTGTACTTCAATTACTTCTACTTCTTCTACTTCTACTTCTTCTACTTCTTTCGGGTCGGCCATTTCTTGTTCCTTTGGTTCCGCAGCTTTGGTTACAGGGGACTGGGGAACCTGTTTGGCCTTCATGACCATTACTTTCGATTCATTGGCACCTGCATCAACAAGAGCGACATGACAGAAGTCTTGCTCGAAATTGAATTCGGTGAGTTTTGCTACAAGTTTATTCATTTACATACTCCACGTTTGACATACATCCGATTGAGAATCCGGTGAACTCTCCGTTCTTGACTGCGTCCCAGAGTGCGTCGTTATATATCTTAAGTGTTCCTAACCAAGTACCCTTAAGAATCTTAACTCCTTCGATTATCATATCGTTGGGCGTCACATAAGACTCAATGAATTTCGCTGCCGAGTCATCCATTTGGAACTCGTGCTGCAGATTGGCTTTCATACACTTTTCATTGAAGTTCCGGCACGCTTTAAGTACCTCTTCCTCTCCGTAAAGATGTCCATGCGCATCTACTATTCCTGGGATTAGTATCGGCGCTGTTATTTCTCTACGTTCCTTTCTTGCTTTAAATATGAGCTGCTCACTCATGGTGTCTCCTTATACTTAAAACACTCTGTCCAGCCTCCAAAACTACGATCCACTGGAATATATTTATGTTCTCTGTACATTGACAGGAATCTCTGCTCCGTGGTGAATGCTTGATACAATGTCATGGGCTTGTCTCTCAAGACTACTAACGAGTACTTGGAGTAATGTCCTGAGAACCTTTTTAGTATTGTAAGTTTTGTTACTCCTACCTTTACGAAGGATTCTCCAGACTCAGTGTTTGTGAACTTTATTACGTATATTCTAGCAGGTGCGTTTTTTAAGTTAGGGGAATTGTCGAACAGCTCTTTTGAATATCCTCCTACACGCGAGTTGTATTCACATAACTTGCATTCGTGTCCCGCAAGTACGTGAGTTGGTTTTCTCAAATATGAGTGTCCTTCAACACATGTATGCATGCACTTCGTGTTTGTGTTTATATAACCCTGAACTCTGGAGATATTATCTACTCTAGACAGATAGTTCTCTACTGAGTACCTTGAACTATCTGATCTCCGCTCATGGTAACATTTTGAGCATCCTGCTTTCTGATTGATATGTGAAGATGCTCTTATGCTGAACTCTCCGTGCTGAGGACAGCTGACTGTCATCTTCTCATGGGCTCCTAGGTACACAGCATGACTATAGCTATATTTGTCTCCGTGTACTTTCTTGCTCTGAGTGATTACTTCTTCAGTTGTCTTCTTTCTTCCCATTCTCTTTTTCCTTTGCTGCCACTGCAGTTGCTAATAATGCAAGCAGCGCCGCCTTGTTGAACAGGTCGATTATCGGGACCCGTTGTTTGATCAGTTTCTTGTGCCAGTCCAGTGTCTGTTCCATGGAAAGATTCGACTTGAGTCCCAGTACCTTACTGTAAGCATCTATTATTTCCTGATTGGAGGTAATAGCAATTGACAGGCTTGGTCGGGTATCATCGTTGAATTGTCCAATAGGATTAAATAATATATCGCTGGGATCGTCCGAAGGCAGGAATAGTGTTTTCCCTGTTACTGGATTGGCTCCTTCGATATTGCTGGCTGGCTGAAAAGTACCGGTACCAGATTGTTCAGTCTCATTTACTAAGACTTGGTCTCCCTGAGGATTCTCATTAGTGTTGGCCCTCTCGACCTCAGAAGCAATTTCTGGATCTGAGATGATTGGACTTGCTACATCAAAGCCTATTCGATTTAATGCGTCTCGTACTCTGTACCTGTGCCGGCGATTGTGAACTGTTCCCATCTCTAAGTAGATTGCGTAGAAGATGCTGTTTGAGACAGTTAGAACTGAGTTCCGAATACTTGCCGTCCATCCGCGTCTAAATGCTCCTGTATCAACTACAGAGGCATTTTGAGCGGTGGTTCTAGCGAGACTTATTAATTGTCGGTCTTGGTCGTTGGATAAGCCCTCTGGCAAATCGAATCTGTATCCGTATGCCATAAGGGCCCCCTAGGAATTTATAGTCATATTACAGTAGATTGCAACTTGGTTCTTGTCATCGTCGTTATTTTCAACAAACGCTTCTATGTAGTCTCCCGTTGCCATAGGTATCTCTCCGCGAGAGGTCAATTGGCTCCCTGTCTTTATGGATACTTTACCTCCCTGGGTGGAGTTTATTACTGTTCCATTTTTAGCTAGGTATACGGATACTATTCTGTCTCCGTCCTCGTCGTCTTTAATTGTCCCTACAAAGCTTGCCTTTATATCTACATCTTCTAACCCTGTGTATGTCCATCTTCCTGAAGAGTCAAATGTGAAACGTTCTTTTGTTTCGTCTATCCATACAGCGTTGATTTTTACAGGGGTGTTTGCAGAAGGTATTGACGTTACTAGTGAGTTGTCTAGAGATACCGAAAACGCATTGACTCCAGAGTCCTTTACATGTACTATGTTTGCTACTTCTATTGAAGGGTCTTTCTGGTCTCGGACGCCTCGGAAGAATTCTCCAGTAGAGTCAAAAGATCCACCTGTCATAGATACTGTCCCAGTATATGATGCCTGAACCTCTATGTATGCCTCTGCAGCCTCTGGACGAGCGTCACATCCTGACAGTATCAAGCGCTTACCTGCGCCCATCAAAGTGAGTCCTACTCCTGAGGAAGTTCCAGCATTCATCTGCAAAGTATCTATCTGAAGTGTATCTACGTTATTTGCAGTTATTCCGTCTGCGCATCCTACTATTGCGACTCCTCGTCCAGTCATGAATAACGAGTCAGTGTATTCTACAGCTTTTAGACAGAAAACAAACACCGCCAACCTCATTATCAAGCTACCTACCCCTGTGAGGTCGATAGCTTTCGCATTAGGTGTTGATATCTGAGTATCTAATATTTTTACCAGTAGATTGGGAGTACTTGCTACGTTAGTAATCCAAGGAAGAGTTCCACTATAGCTTATGAAGTTTACATTGGTGCTCGTGAATGAATAGTTACCGTCGTCCAATAGTATAAAGTGGAGAAGTCCCATATCTAAGCTGTTATCGAAGTGGTACTGACCTGCAACTATTCCCCGTGCATTTCCAGAGTCTCCTTCATCAGAGGACATCAAGATTATGTCTGCATTGGTCCTAATTACATTTACGCTCAGTAAACCTGCTATCGTGGCTAATGTCTGAGATTCTAACAATTCAATCTCAGTTTCCACTTCCTGAAAAGCTGTTTTTATGGTCGTTGCATCTGATATGATGTCGCCTGTGAATGTTCCTAGATCAGTGTCATTATCACTTATACCTGTAACTGTTCTGTTTTGGGTTATTATTCCTTCAGATGCTTCTAGTGCTGTTTCAATTTCTTGGAGTGCTGTCTTGATATCTCCGTTGGCTGTGACAGTAGCTCCTGAGAACGTCCCTAGGTTCGGGGCCAGAGGAGCTACTCCTACGAGAGAGGCAGTTACTTCAGATGCTGAGTCCTCCAATGCTGTTTCGAGTTCTTGGAGAGCTGATTTAGTATCTCCATTACTTGTAATAGTGGAACCAGTAAATGTCCCGAGATTCGGGGCCATAGACGCTACACCCATGAGGGCTGCCGTTACTTCGACTACTATTTGGTCAGGAGTAAAATTAGCTCCGTCCCAAGTCAATACGTCTCCAGATACTGGGACTAATGTAGTGATGTCTACATCTGCGAGATCGTCGAGTCCTGAAGTGACAGGAGATGTATAGGTCACTATGTCTCCATCCTCATTCGTGTACGTGAATGATCCGTTACCATTGTCTACTAGAGTCGTAATACTTTCAGGATCTCCTGCTCCTGCTCCTGCTGTACCTATGAGTCTGAGTCGAATATCGGAGTTCGCAGGTTTTATTATTCCTGATCCGTCATCGACGTCAGTGCCCTTATATGCCTCGTAGATCCCCAGACCCGCGATTACCGCGAGTTGAGGAACATCGAAGTGATTGTTTCTCGCCTCTGTTATGTTAGTGAAGAAAAGTTCATCCAGAACTTTTCGCTGAATATTTAACTGATTGCCCATTAGTTGTCCTTTATTTTTTTAGGGCTAACTATTGAGCTAACCTGTGATTTAGCCTTCGGGCTTACTGATCCATTTGTCTTGGAGCTGGAACCATTTCCTGCTCCGGCCACTGCAGTACTGCTCTCTTGTGCTTGAGTTGCAACTGCGATAAGGTCATCCCGAATTTCTTCTACTTTGTCCCACTGCTTTCCAGCTTCTTCAGTTGGCAAGTCGAGTCTATCAAGAATTTCTTCCTGGATCTCTTTACTTGGAGTGATTAAGTTGGCGTTAGCTACTTGGGATAGTGCATTGAGCCATTCCGATATATTGTCCTTTTCAAGTCCGGAGAATTCCAGACGGGGCATATATCTCATGTCCATTTTATTCAGTCTCCATAACTGGTAGACTGCTTCATCGTTCATTACATCACGGATGTGATCTACATAGTTTTTGAGCGCGAGTACGAATAGGTCGCTCATATCAGAACTGAGTGCGTAGGAACCAGAACTGGAACCTAGCTTCAGGAACTGTGATAGTACGTTTATATTCAGTAACAGTCGTTAAGTGTTACCCGTTTAATCGATATTTAATTAGGTGGCTTTTTCCACATACCATCCTAATTTGCGATGTGTCTTACCTACATCGTATTTGCTGAACTTCATTTCATCTGGCATACTTGCGTTCTTCTGATTAGGAAATCTCACAATCTTGTCCGGATTCAGGCACCTGCTCTCTATAGTCGTCTTCGAACATTTAAGCGTCTTATACGCAACTATCGCAGAATGAAACTCTCCATAAGGAGTGTGATATATCTGGACTGAGTTGCTTAGAGAGCTTTTGTGTCTCGACTCTTCACTCATCTTTCTTCCTATACAGGAATCTATAAGTGCTTTACGGTGACTTGTACTGAGCTTCTTACTGGACAGTTTTGCTTTATGTTCTTCTGTAAATATGTAAGTATTAACCCTACTTAAGGCACTTTCTGACATTAGTTTCCTAGTGGTCTCAGTGTTCTTCCTTCCTCTGTGGGCTTCTGCTCGGGACTCTACGTGTGCTCTGCTTTGCTTTTTGCCTTTCTTTACTTCCGACATTAGTTTTCGAGTCTTCTCAGAGTGTATTAACCCTACTACTCCTCGTCCTCCCTCTACAAGATTGTAAGTATCCAGTCTCGATACGTACTCAAGAGATACTATCTCTCCTTCGTACCTATATGCGTCTTCTGCGTGACTGAACTGCTTCAATATCTCTTTACTAAACTTGTCGCTTCCGTACTTCTTAATTGCTTGCTTGATCAGTACACCGCTGCCCATATATTTGTCATCTATGATGAGGCAGTTGCATGATCGTTTTCCAACGTATTCTTTATTATTAACTAGGTTTTTGATTCTGTATACGTAATGGTATTTCATTATGTTCCTTTGTCGTGTAACAGAGTCACCTACAGAATGTATAGTCCTGAGTGACAAAGGTGGAAGTACTCTAGGTGTGGAGCCTGAGTACGATTGTTTGATGTGATTAAACTGCTACATGTTTCCATGCAGACTAGACTATATCTTCATCCAACTATTTCGAATTTAGTTGGAGTCTCCCGTTTCGAGCCACTTGGCCCTACGTGCGAATGCACTAGTCGTTGAACGTTCCTCTTTCGAGGCTTCGCTGCTGATTGCCTTCACCGTTACGTGGTCAGGGTTCCCAGACAATTAGAGAGATTACTACTGCACATTACTATGCAGCGGCGCTATATGTTAACGCTTCGGCCATGAGCCGTTCTTTTGCTTCTACGACACTTCTTGCTCCATCACCGCCACCTGATCCATTCGGACTAAGTAGCTCGATGTCAATGAGCCTATTACCGTTATCGTCGCGATCACTCGGACGTAACATGAAAGTCTGGCCGTTCTTTTTAAATGCTGCACCTGCTTTCTTCAGATATGCAACAACTTTCTTTTGATCAGGTGTCGCGTCCTCTGAGAGGTATGCGGCCGGCACATCGAGTATGGGGATACCTGCAAGGTTTCTCTCCATTCCGACGAGCTCTAAGTTACTTGAGCGCTGACGTTCCAGCCAAGGCTGAACTGCACCTACCAGAATTGACTCGCCCGTAGGAGAATCGTTCTTGGCAGTTGTTCTAAAAATTAATGCTCTGTCGCGGGGAATATATGACTTGGCGCCAGAGATAGTTTGCTGGTAAATTCCCTTCAGGTTCGAGTAGCCTTCACCCTTGGGCGTGTCCCACTTGTCAACTGAGTACGGGTCAATGGCTTTGAAATAATGCCAGCCAATTTTTCCGTCTGAATATTTTGATCTGCGCTTCGGGTCTTCTTGATCGACGCCGTGGCGAAATTTGAATTGAGGTACTGATACTTGGAAGCCGTGGACCAGCATATCGATGAACTGGGAGATAAGGTCCTGCATGGAGCCTTGCATGTCTTTAATACATGATTCCAGAAATCTGTGGGCTTCGAGTGCTTCTTCTTCGTTCCAGTCCGGTTTTCCGTCATCAATGGCAGTTTCAGCATGCCACTTGGCCATCTGACAGATTCCAGTGTACATCTGCAGGGTGCCGTTGATCGTAGGGTCCAAGCACATGTTCCGGTAATATCGGGCTGCTTGCTTAGAGTTCCTGATCTGGATCGGATGATCCTCTGGTTTGTGCTCCACACCGTCTTGCATGTTCAGGCCGGCCGAGCCGAGCTCACTTGGTAATCCCTTGGGAGTACTTGGGAGATCGACGCCGGTGGTTTCTTTGGAACCGAGTCCCAGTGTTTTCTTAATAAATTGAATCATATTGGGTCCTTAAGACCCGTTAAGATCTAGTTTACGTGTTTTTTATATCGTTCGTATATTTCTACAAGGTCTGCGTTCATGTTGTGTGCATGAGGACGAGGAACTTGGCGCATGTACGAAGTATGAATGTAGTGCATGTTGTGCCGGCCGATTTTCAGACCGAGCTTGATCGAGGTCAAGAAGGTGGCTTTGAGTACATGTCGTTTTTCAACTGCTAATAGCAATGCGGCCTGTACATCAGCGAGCAAGCTGTCTTCAGCTACCTTTGCTTCATTTTCTTCATATGCTTTGACTGCATCTAGTTTAGATACCTCATCGTCCACTTCAGGGGTCGGAATAGGGGCATCAGGATCTGTAACTACTGTTTCCGTACTTGGGACAGGAGCAAGTGCTTTAGCGGGCTCAGAGAGCTTTAGTTTGGATTTGAGTAGGCCCATGCTTAATCGCTTGATCTTGTTGAGCTCAAATCCATGTCCGATGAGCTTAGTAATTAGATCGGTTCTTTCTTGTGACATATTATTTTTTCCTTATAATCCGCAGAGATCAATCCATGGATTATCAGTTATTGGTTTGGTTGGCAGCATTTCAAATGCGTCCATTGAGAATCCAGATGCCCGTTCCTCTCGTTCGAGGTCTTGGACAGTGACTAGTTCAAGTTCTGTCGGGACGGTAAATATCTGGTTGATGCATAATTGGACTACAGCCATTACGAGACAATCTACTTGGTCATCGTTCTTTCCGACGGGGAACTTTTCAGTTTCTCCGGTGAGTCCGTTGACCCAGGTACATGACATCTCGTCAGGTATGAATACCAGTCCGGCCTCAATTGAAGGCTGCGCGTCTTGTGCACGAGTTACTTTGCACTTGGACGGGATAATCGCCACTACTGGACAGCCGTGCTGTTTCTTGAGTGCTTGGATTAATCCGATGCCTGATTGAGCTTTCTCGACATAAAAGTGCTTAGGTCGGTGCTTCTTGTTGAATGCGATCGCAATTTTCTTGAGCTTGTCGAAGTCTACTTTGTCGCGCCACTGGTCAAGTAAGTAAATACCTTGTTTAGTGAATCCCCAACATTGCAGGACAGAGAAGTCATTACGAGTTCCTTCATCCCAAGCAGTGTCCGCAGTAACTATTTTGAATTGGATATTATCGGGGATTTCGGAGTAGCGCTGGAAGGATTTGGTTTTAATCATTCCCCCGCCTTCGGGGTTGGGGTCTTGTTGGTACTGGCCCGAGAATACGAATGATCCTATGCCGGCAGTTCCTTTAACGTCCCCACGGTCTTCTCTGTGGTCCTCAAGTGCCATCTTCCAGTGCCAGCACGCATATTCGTCTGCTTCGTGGTCGCCATTGAGCCAAGAACCTGTTGTCTTGTAGTCAATGCCTGCTTTGTTGCAGAAGTAAATTAACTGTTTCTTGGTCAGGATAGCTGGTATCTTCAAATGGTCCCAGTTATTTTCGAGCGCCCAGCCTGATGGATCCACTTCCGAGAGTCGCTGCATAACGAGTATGCGGGGATTCTTTGGATGGAACTTTCGGGACTTCAGGGTCTCGGACTGGAACAAGGTAGCTTCAGCCAGCTTTAACGCAGAACGGGAGTCTCCGGCCTTTAAAGGGTCATCTGTTATGAGACATCCGGTATATGGCCGTTCGCCGTTGACAGTGCGTCCAGTACCTCCTCGGAAACCTGTTACAGCTCCTCCAGTACCGGCAGCAATTACTTCGCCGCCGCCTTCGGTCTTGAAGTGCTTCTTTCCTCCGGTGGATCGAGACATTTCAACTGGAAATACATCTTGGTGCCATTCGGAGGTAAGGATATCTTTTGCTTGCGCGGTAAAGTTTTCGGCCACGGGAGACAAACTGTATGAGGTAACAATTACCTTGTTGCTTGAGTGGAGTCCCATGGTAAATGCAGTTAAACCAATTGAAACCATTTCGGATTTCGCCGCGCCAGGGTAAATATTTATTACAGTGTCACGGGTTGATATGGTCGTGATCAAGTCTTCGAGCTTGTTTGCGATTACTTGGAAATGCCAGTTCATCGCGAACTTGAAATCGTTGGTATGCAGAAACCGCCAGCGGGTATACAACATATAGTCTGACTTTACCATTACTTTTTCGACCGGCGTCAGTCCGGAGGCACCAATAAGTACTTGTTCCATAAGGCTTCCTTTGATTGAAAAATAGCCCACCGACCCGAAGGTGATGGGCGAAGATATGAATGGTGGACGATGTACACGCCCATAAAATTTTAGCACGAATGATGGGAGTCGAACCCACTTCCTACGCCGCCCGAAAGCCACGTGCTCTACCGTATGAGCTACATTCGTAAATCCTGATTTCTCTTTGAGAGGCTCAGGCGGCCTTACGTCATTATGATTTCTATTGTCTCGGGCTACCGGACTGGAATCGTTGTTTCAAGGTAATAGCTTATGAATTAGTAATGACAGCACTCCCGCTAAGGATGTGCTTAATACGCGTTGTTATGTGTTCCATTCCCTTGGTTGCGTCGATACGCTCGAACGGAGTACCCGTTTCGATTTCGATACGTAGTTGTCTCGTTTTGTCCGCGAGTTTCTGCTTCTTGTGGAATGCTTCATCTATCTCAATGAATATATTATGGTCAGGTAAATAAAAGTCGACTCTATATCGTCTAACCCCAGTCCATTCTCGTATGTATGGAATACCGAGATCGTCAAGTACTGAGGCTGCATGGGATTCAAATTTCTTTTCGAAGCATTTTCCGCATCCATGTCCTTTCTGGAAGTTTGACCACGTGATCTTGTGAGAGTGACCCTTGGGACACGTGATGTCGAGCTTTGAACTATTGACGGAGTATTTACTGTGAAGCTTCCATCCCGCCTTGGCGAACTCCGCTTCTACATATTTTTGAGTCAGTGCCTCATTACTGCAGCATTTACCGCATCCGTTTCCTCGTTTGAAGTTGGATCTGGTTATTTGGTGTCTATGGCCTTGGCCACATATGAAGTCCATCTTAGCGTGTGCGTTCTGGTATCTACTGAGAAGCTTCCACCCCCGAGTAGTAAACTCCTCGGCTACTTTTGCATGTGTTAAAGGTAATCTTGCCACTGTATTCTCTCCATTAAGGGAGTGTTACGTTACGGATTCCCGTACAAACGAATACTTAAAATTAAAATGTGCCTGTGAGTATGTGAAGAATTGCAATGAGTCCGTTGAACATCAGTACTCCTCATGTAATTTTTTATACGTTTTTTCCAAGGACTCACGTACAAGTCCGAGAAATTTTCTGTGCTGTTTCATGACCGATGGGTGATGAAGTACAATGAGCTGGGACTTTTTCACGTGCAATTCGAATGCGGACATTAACTGGTGTCCTTCGTACATGCCCTGGTCGTCAGTCTCTTGATATTCTATGCCGCGCATGATCCATGATTTATCACCCATGCGACGACAGTACATCCAAATTATGGAGGTATCGTTTTTCATGTGTGCCGGCCACGTTGAGATATCCGCCATTACATTAGCTCGAAGTTTGGTTTAGCCGCGGGAGCATTGTTTACAGCAACAACTACCTGAGTTTGTTCTTTGGCATTGTCTTTCTTTGCGGCCGTCGCGGCTTTGATTCTGATCTCAATGTCATAGGTCTCGGTCATGTACACTTTAGCGAGGAATTCATTGGGACTTACTACATCGATCCCTTTCGCGGTGATGTTAGCAAGTGATGCTTCAAGCGACGTGGACTCGGCAGCAGATACAGTTTGTAGTTCATTCATCTATTTGCCTCCAGGAGCTTAAATCGTTGATTCATGGTTAATGTATTCGAGAAGTCTTGATATGCTAATATCTCAGCTTCTGACTTTGTTATTGAGTGCTTTTCCATTTGATCGCGTACAAGTTCTTTTTCATATCGCTTTCGAACAGGTATGATCGGCCGGTAAATTATCCGTTTCTTTCTCCCTATGTGCACAGTACAATCAAATGTCTTGCGCACTATCTCGGGAGTGCCGTCTTCATTAAATGATTGTTTTGCCATGGGGTTCCGGTTAATTAAGGGTGTTTTCTACATAAGTACTTGGAACTCAATGTTATAAGTGTTCCGGTCTATTGTACTGTTTGTTCATTTTTAATTGACTAGCTTCCAACATGCAGATCTGAACAGCCGTACCGTAGTTACAGGACTGATTCGATTCTTATTGAGGCTTGGTGCTTTGATAACTGTTTCGATCCTAAGATCATCGTGAATATAAATTAATCCAGCATAACTGGGAATATCACTGGGACATATCATTCCAGCGGGCATTGCATAACTGAACTTGTTCACGGGACAATTACCCGAGGATAATTTTATGTGCTTCAGTTTCTTCTTAAAATCTGCTTTGAAGTCCGAGCGACTGCATTTAACTTCGATCTCCATTACTACATTTGCTTTTGTGAGGACAATCATATCAGATTCGAGCCGGCCCCAGATCGCCTTAGTATTGGGAATTGCTACACATCCTCGTTCCAGTGCTTGGCGAAGTAAAGGTTGCTGAATTGCGGTCTCATTCCAGGCTCTCATATGGCCTCCATTTTTTTCGCTTCATATGCTATAGACTGGGTATAAGCCATTACTCGTACTGGTACAGGTACTTATGACTTTCTTAAAAATGTTAGAATTCATGTTAAATTAGCGCCCTGGCACATACACGCGAGGGACCCAATGACTTGCGTCTGTATTTTTATAAAAAATTTTTATATGGAAGATGTTCTTGTACAGGTTCTTGTACTTCAGGAACTATTTCAGGTACGCCAGATGTCCGATTTTTCGATGGGGGGCCTAAATATTAAAGGGAGGCGGGGGTTTTGCCTGGAGGATAGTCACAAGTACTTGGTACTGAGCACTTTGTGACGTGAGAAAATGACTTTAAACCTTCGTATAACATCACCTTTACAATGAATTAGGTGATGCATCGACATTCCGGACAAGGTATGGCCCGCTTAGTATATTCATATATTCGAATGTATGCATATATATATGTCAATATGTGAATACATGCATATAAGGAATTGACTGGATGGACTAATTGAATGAAGGTCATAGAGGTGCCTTTAAGCCAATTAGATTAAAACCGCTTACTATTTCGTCATTACCTGGACAAGTGCGCTTACAAGTGATTTGTACTACACTGACAAGCTAAGGAGCAATGAAGCATGCAGTACACAATACAGAAGGGCTCATATAGGACCTGCAATACAGAAGGGCTCATATAGGACCTGCAATACAGAAGGCCGATAGAACATGTCTAAATAATATGCCTACTTGCCTACCATTACAAAATTACACTTATTACGCTGTTTTCGAAAAACTGTTTTAGAGAATATAAGCTCTTCAACAAAAAACAGAGGTAAAATATACAAAATGCAAGATGATATGCATACAACTTGCATAATGAATATACAGAGGTGTATTATATAATAAACAGTGTAGTAACTCTTCTATTATTAGTGTAATTTATGTAATGGTAGTAGTATAGAAGGGTATATTGTAAGTTGTCTTTAGGCTAAGTTGTAGAATTCTGCAACTTATCAACTTTTGCCATTACACTTTTGCATTTGTAATGGTGTGTAATGGGTGTAATGGCAAAACTGCTAAATGTCGTCAGCTGACATGTAGAAAAACACCAAAATCACTAAGTCGCAGAATTCGACGACTTATTGACCTACCATTACAAAAATTACACCCATTACAATTGGAATGTAATGGCAAGCACTCAAAATACCAGGTAACTTGCATCTGACGACATCTAGAAACCAGTACCAGTACCAGTACCAGTAATAGTCAATCTAGTTAACTGTCGCCACACGACATCTAGAACCAGTACCAGTAATAGTCAAATATGCTAACTCG
>SPKZ01002268.1_pt1 | contig 58643 bp, 45 predicted proteins | sample 2456571 | NCBI WGS metagenome assembly SPKZ01 (sample SAMN11192286, study PRJNA482655) | marine metagenome | biome: ENVO:00000447; feature: ENVO:00000244|ENVO:00000211|ENVO:00000569|ENVO:00002023; material: ENVO:00002151; isolation source: ocean water from marine abyssalpelagic zone ...
AAAGGCTTAGAGGCAAGGCATTGATTGAAGAGAATGGTTATTCCCTTGTCAAAATCAATAACGCCGCATGTAAGCCTTTTAAACTCGCCCTTCGGGAGTTTCATTATTTCAATTGGTATGAATAGTAAAATTCGCCACATTATACCCAAGTGAGTTGGAATAGCGAATTTATAGCCATGTTACTTCAAGTATGCTAGTTGCAGCAGATGAAGTAACATGAGCTTGGTAAGTGCTCATGAATCATTTCTTGCTTAAATAAATGCTGGTGAATGTGTACAATAGCGGCAACTAAATTTATACCAAGTTGATTGAGTTATATCCCACTCAGCGATAATTAAAAGGCACCGCAGTCATGGCGAATAAAAAATCTACCGTTTTAATAATTTTGGATGGCTGGGGCTATCGTGAACAAAGTGATTCTAATGCAATTCAAGCAGCTAATACTCCAATACTAGACAAACTTAAAAATGATTACCCTAACATGCTTATTCAAACGTCTGGCATGGCGGTAGGTTTGCCTGATGGCCAAATGGGTAATTCTGAAGTAGGTCATGTAAATTTAGGTGCTGGCCGAGTAGTTTATCAAGATTTCACTCGCATCACTAAAGCGATTAGCGACGGTGAGTTTGCAACAACACCCGCTTTATGTACTGCGGTAGACAAGGCGGTTGAACAAGATAAAGCCGTACATATTTTTGGTTTACTGTCACCAGGCGGTGTACACAGCCACGAAGAACATATTTTTTCCATGATGGAATTGGCCAAAAAACGCGGGGCAAATAAAATTTATTTACATGCCTTTTTAGATGGTCGAGATACGCCACCACGTAGTGCGCAAGCGTCATTAGAAAAAGCCCAACAAAAATTCGACCAACTTTTTGCCAACACTACTGGCGAAGGACAAATTGCCTCGGTTATCGGTCGTTATTTTGCTATGGACAGAGATCAACGCTGGGAACGTGTTGAAGCAGCCTACGACTTAATGGTATCAGGCATAAGTAAATATCAATATAACGATGCTTTATCCGCGTTAGCAAGCGCCTACGAACGTGATGAAAATGACGAATTTGTTAGTGCAAGTGCCATCCTCAATAACGCTGGTAAAGCAATTGAAGTTAACGATGGTGATGCCTTAATTTTTATGAATTTTAGAGCCGATCGTGCCCGCCAATTTACTCGTTGTTTCACCGAAGCAAACTTTACCGGCTTCAGCCGTAAAAAAACACCTGCCATAAGTGAGTTTGTGATGTTAACTCAATATGCCGCTGATATTGATGCTAACTGTGCTTTTGCACCAAACCCTTTAAATAATGTTATGGGTGAATGGCTTGCTAAACACAACAAAACGCAATTACGAATTTCTGAAACGGAGAAATATGCGCATGTTACTTTCTTCTTTAGTGGCGGACAAGAAGACACTTTTGCAGGTGAACAACGTATTTTAGTGCCCTCTCCCAATGTTGCCACCTACGATTTGCAACCAGAAATGAATTCAACACTACTTACCGATAAATTAGTGGCCGCCATTGAAAGTGGCGAACATGACTTTATCGTTTGTAATTACCCTAACGGTGATATGGTTGGTCACACTGGAAATTTTGATGCTGCGGTGAAAGCATGTGAAGCGGTTGATAGCTGTGTTGGGCGTGTAGTTGCAGCCCTACAAAAAACGGGTGGTGAGTGTTTAATTACCGCCGATCATGGTAATGCCGAGAAAATGCTTGATGAAAATACCGGCCAAGCGCATACCGCACATACCTGTGAGCCAGTGCCATTGATTTATGTTGGCAGAAAAGCTATACCGGCAGCTACTGGTACCTTAAGTGATATTTCGCCAACATTATTACATTTAATGGCAATGGAGCAGCCAGAAGAAATGACTGGCTCAGTATTGATGCAGCTTGATTAATACTGCACACTGAGAAGAGTTACAGCAGAATCATAACGAATAGTTAATGTTAAAGACGTCATATAACACCCTAACAATGTTTGGTAAATTATTAAGCTGTTTAGTCATACTAAGCAGCTTACTTTTTATCGACTTCAGTATGGCTGCTGATACCAGTAACCATAAAAAATCTAAGCGGAAAAACACCAGTAAACTCAATGATGTGCAACAAGCCATTGCCAAACAAGAATCTAATATATTAAAAACCAATAAAGACCGGATTAGCTTAGAGCAGCAACTAAAAAATGATGATTTAGCTATCGCCAAAGCCGCAAAAGCCATCAGTGATACTGAGCAACAATTAAAAGTTACCAATAAAAAAATAGTAGCATTAAGTAAAGAGAAACAACAATTAAGCGCAAAAAAAAGCAGGCAAGAACGCTTACTCGGCCAACAACTACGTTCAGCTTACACTACTGGCCAACATGATTATTTGAAATTAATGTTAAACCAAGATGACAGTAAAAAAATTCAACGCACCCTCAGTTATTACCAATATTTGAACAAAGCACGCATGATTGAAATTGATAAATTTCAATCAACAATTACCCTGCTAATGCAAGTGACGACACAACATCAGGAACAAATAGAGCAACTTCATGCATTAAAAGCCAATCAGCAACAACAACGAAAAAATTTAAGTAAAAACAAAGATAAGCGTAGCAGCACCCTAGCCTCTTTAAGTAAAAAATTATTATCAAGCAAACAACAATTAACTAAATTAAAAACCGAAGAAGCCAACCTAACCGCAGCTTTACAAAAACTTACCGCACTTATTCGCGCAGAAGTAAATTTGATCGGGTTAAGCAAGTTAAAGCGACAACTGTCTTGGCCCGTTAAAGGGCGACTGCTACGCAATTTTGGTAGCCGAAAACAAGGCTATTTAAAATGGAAAGGTGTTTTACTTGGAGCACCAATTGGCAGGCAAGTACATACCATACACAATGGCACTATTTTGTTTGCTGACTGGTTAAAAGGCTATGGTTTATTAACGGTTATTGATCACGGTAATGGCTACATGAGTTTATATGCCCATAATCAAACCTTATTAAAATCTGTTGGTGATAGAGTAGAAACTGGCGAGCCTATTGCTTTAGTGGGACAGAGTGGCGGCCAAGATCAAGCCGGACTTTATTTTGAGATTCGCCACCAAGGTAAAGCCGTTAATCCCAAACTCTGGTGTAAATAGCCTAAAGATCGAAGAGCGACAAGTTTAAAACTAAATGATATGCTTTAAATACCTCACTATACTTACTTTAACAACAAAAAAATGATTTCAGCTGTGTCGACGTTTTTTTTTCTTATCATTTTCTCTTTTACTGCACTTTTACCTACTGTATCCGCACAAGAAAAACCCGCACGCATCGCCATTGTGATTGACGACATAGGTTATCGAGATTCCGACAAACACGCACTGTTATTACCCGGTGCCATCACTTACTCTATTTTACCTCACACTCCTTATGGTAAAAAATTAGCGACTAAGGCTAACGCCAATCACAAGGAAGTATTGCTTCATATTCCAATGGAAGCTGAAAATGGTAAAAAATTAGGCCCAGGGGCACTGACTAGTGCCATGAATAAAACTGAAATTTATGCCAGTTTGAACAAATCTTTAGCGGAAATACCTTTTGCTATCGGTATCAATAACCATATGGGTAGTTACCTAACGCAACTAGTCGAACCTATGACATGGACTATGGGCTTTCTCAAACAGCATCATTTGCTTTTTCTAGACAGTAAAACCAGCCCATATTCCAAAGCAAGTATTATTGCTGAAAAACTAGGAGTTCCCGTCAAGGTACGCCATGTTTTTTTAGATAATCAGTTAACTGAGTACTATATCAACAAACAATTTCAATCTTTAATCAAACATGCTCAAAACCAAAATATGGCTATTGCCATTGCTCATCCGCACCCTGAAACTATTCAAGCGTTACTACGCTTAATTCCAACATTACAGCAAAATAATATTGAGCTTGTGCCGCTATCAGCTTTATATTCGATGCCAACAAACGACCAGACGCGAAGGGCGAGTGACTAGGAAGTAACGAGCAAGAAAAGTAGCGAGTTACGAAGTTCATATACGCTAAGTAAGTTATTTTAAAACTCACATCTGACAACTCAAAATGAATTCCAGCCGACATGAGAGTAAAGAAAGCAAGAAAAGTAGCGAATTACGAAGTCCATATACGCTAAATAAGTTATTTTAAAACTCACATCTGACAACTCAAAATGAATTCCAGCCGACATGAGAGTAAAGAAAGCAAGAAAAGGCGCGAGTTGCGAAGCCCATATACGCTAAGTACGTTGTCTTCGAAACTCGTAACTAATAACTCGTCCCTATTCCCTATAACTTAATATTATTTTCTTTCAATATTTTGTGGAGATATTTCACAGGGATATCATAAGTAATACCGCTAGGGTTACTAATCACCGCTTCTTTAGTGCTTTGCACAAATACTTTATTAATAATTCCTAATACCTCACCTGTTTCCATATCATACATAGCACTACCGCTATTACCTGGGTATGCTGTCGCATCAAGTTGATAAACAGAATAAGGATTACGCATACGTTTCAGCATTTTCAAACTAATCTGTCCTGCTGTTTGTGCGGGTATAACCGTGGGTGTGTTACTGGCAATAATGCCTCGGTGCGTAACGGGATACAAACCTAAAACACCACCAATAGGGAAACCAGTAAAAGCGATGTAACTACCGTCTGGGCGAATGTTCTTATCTGCCAAACTCATGGCTGGCAAGGGTGAGCCTGGTATTTTCAATATTGCCAAATCATATAAATCTGACGTAGCAATAATCTCGGCATACCTCACTTTAGCGGTTTTTCCTGAGCCAATAAACACTGCCATTTTTTGTAATAAGCTTTGATCAAGCTCCTTTGGTAACACATGGGCATTAGTGATAACATAATGACCATCTCCAATAACAAAGCCCGTGCCACGTAATATATTTTGTGGTCTGCTTGTGGGGGTATGAATACCAATACCAACCACTGAAGGTTTTATTTTTGCTACTACATCAACAAATCCAGCTTTTGCTGGAATGAGATAAAGTAAGCAGAAAACTGACAATAAAATTAATGTTTTTTTTAGCATTGTATCCTTCCAATCGTTATATTCTACATTCTGTTTTAAATATAATACCTTAATTTTCTTTATCTTAAGACAAGCTTTCGAATATCAGCCATAATAAATGATACTACGGAGAAATATCATGACTGAAAAGATTGTTCCTATACTTGCTGGTGGAGGCACCCGTTTACCTGCTCACCTAGGTGTATTACAGGCATTAGACAAATTACAGATACAATTTGATCATATAGTTGGTGTATCCGGCGGTAGTATTATCGCTAGTTTTTTTGCTTCCGGCCTTTCTATTGACGAAATGAAAGAAATAGCATTAGCCACTGATTATACTCAATTTACTGGTTTTTCTTTATTCAAACTAATACGCAATGGCGGTTTAAGCTCCGGTGATGCATTTGAAGAATGGGTTGATAAGCATCTAAAAGGTAAAACCTTCGCCCAAATGGATATCCAGCTACACGTTGTAGCTACCGATGTAAGAAGTGGTCAACCCGTTATTTTTAATCAAGAAAACACGCCCAATATGAAAGTGTCAGAGGCGGTGCGCTTTTCTATGTCTATCCCTCTGGTCTTTAGCTTTAAACCGTTTGGCAAATACCTTATGGTTGATGGCAGCATATTATCTGAAGATGCTCTACATCGAAATTGGGCTAAAGATGGCACACCGGTAATGTGCTTCAGGCTTAGAAGTGAATATGAATATGACGAACTCAAAACGAATAGGTTTTTTCCTATTTTTAATTACATAACCTTACTTATTCGCACCTTTATGACTACCATTTCACGAGAATATATTAACGACGTTTTTTGGCACAATACCATAGTAATAAATACCGGCGAATGTTCTGGTGTAGACTTTAATATGACGGACGAACAAAAATTACAACTGTTCGAAACTGGCTACCAAACAGCATTAGAAATTATTCCCATTAAAACTAAAACATCCCCGATTCAACAACCCATATTTAAAGCAAAAGAAAATATGACAAATTAAACTATAATAGCTTCTAAACTATGCGATTTTTGCTATGATAATTTGACTAACAGTAGTTAAGTAATTGATCACGATTGTGACCTTATATTCCAAAACAACAAAATGGATATTAAATGAACTGGAACAAGCGCCTGCTAAATACTCCCATTATTGGTGATATAACTAAAAAGATCGTCTCAATGAAGGCCAGTCATGACGCTTATAATATCGCAGAGCATTTCACCCAGTTTTTACAACCACAAGTGGCGACCACCCCAGCATTACGCAAAGAGGTTTTTAAAATTCGACATAATGTTTATTGTGAAGAACTATCCTTTGAAAATGTAAAAGATGATGGTCAAGAAAAAGATGAATTCGATGAACATTCCATTTTCTCTTTAATCAAACACAAACCTTCTAACACCTATACTAGCTGCGTGCGCATAGTGAAAACGAAAAGCTTAGAGCAACTTTTACCCATTGAAAAATTTTGTTTAGAGTCAATTACTAACGAAGAATTACACCCGATGCGCTTTAATCGTAATGAGATTTGTGAAATATCACGACTGGCAGTAAAGGCGGACTTTAGACGTCGTAAAACAGATAAATTTAAAGGTTCAGGTACCGGTGTTATTCAAGAAAATAATTACTCAGAAACAGAGCTACGTTGTTTCCCGTTTATAGCCATTGGTTTATATATGGCGGCAGCAACAATGGCGATGAATACAGGCATAAGACATGTCTATGTGATGATGGAGCCTAGATTAGCTCGCAGTATGAAATTTGTTGGTATTCATTTTGTCCAACTTGGCGAACCTATTGATTATCATGGGATACGTGCCCCATACTATATTAATGCAGAAATGTTCATGTCCAAACTATCTCCAGGTTTTAAAAACCTTTATCAAGCCATTGCGCATGAAGTTGGTGATCAATTAGATCAATTGAAGTGATATAACCCACTACCCTGTCCTCCTTAGAGCCTTCAATCCTTCGACAGGCTCAGGGCAAACCCTACAATATCTATTACCCTACGCATCTCTATTCATCCTGAGTGTTTCCGTTCCCCCTGAGCGCGAGGCAGTCGAGGGGAGCAAGTCTAAGGGTCGATAAAGCAAAGTACAAAAACTCCTCAGACAAACACGCTATAGAGTATTGATCTCAGTAATTAACAGCTACATTAATTGTGCTGTTAATTGCTGATATTTTTCTTTTTGTACTTTAGTTTTAGTGCTAACTTTTAATAATATGCTTTTCGCTTGCTCTTTATCATTATTCGCCAATAACGTTTCAACAAGGTTCAATGCAATATCAATATCCTTTGCTTTTGATAATTTATACGCTTGTTCAGCTTTTATTAGCGCTTGTGCCTTCTTACCAGATTTCAATAAAACCTGAGCATAAGTATCAACAACATTAGGTACCTCTGCGGATAAAGAATACGCTTTTTTTGCATGTTTTAGTGCCTGAGAAAATAAGCCCTTCTCCATATATAACCAAGATAAATTATTCAATACCACAATATTATTGGGTTGTGTTTTGATTAAATTTTCATACTCAAGAATAGCCTTATTTTCATCTGTAGATAAATAAAAATTCGCTAAGTTCAAGCTAACCCTTGGCTTCAAGCCATGCTCTAATGAATAACTTTCAAGTAGCTTAATCGCCGTTTGTTTTTGGTTATTTCCCGCAAGTGCCTGCGCTAAAAAAGTGGCATTTTGAGCATTCGGCTTAGCTTCATATTGCTGCTTTAACTTGGGTACTGCTGCAGAAAAGTTTTTTTCCAATAGCAAAACTCGTCCTTCAATGCCTGCCTTTAAATCTTTATTGACATCAAATGATGCTAAATCTTTTAGTAAATTTCGTGCTTCAGTTGAGCGATTACTATTCAGCAACACCTGCATTTTTACCAAATGAAGCATCAAATTTTTGGGATGCTGTTTAAAACTGCGATTTAACACATTTAAAGCGCGATCAGGTAGTTTTTTACCTGCCCAATAATTTACCAATAATAATACCGGCTCAATATGATACGGGTTGTTTTTTCGCCATTTTTCTAAAATTAAGAATACTTCTTGGCCATTTTTTTGTTTACCATTAGCAATCAACATTAGCTGCCAATAACTTTTTGGGGTTTTACTATTAAGTTGATAAGCCGCTAATATTGCACTTGCACGTTTAGGTTTATTTAATTTAATCAATGCTTCTGCTAATAAAACACCATATTTAACATTGGTTTCATTATCTTGTTGAGCTTTTATAAGTACCAGTAACCCCTCTTCATTTTTATGAAATTCAAAATATTGTGCTAATACTTTGAGGTTATGAGGGTACGCAACAATTGCCTCTTCGGTAAGTGCCATTGCTTTAGCTGTTTTTTTCTGATGATTAGCCAATTTTACCATTTCAGTTAATGCGTAAACATTATTTGGCTCTAACTTTAAACTTTGCTCTAATGCGACTTGCCCTTGTGCTAGCTTATTTTGTGCAAACGCAATTTTTGCTTTTAAGTTATAACCCCCAGCCTTATTTGGATATTGTTTTAGCCATTTATTAGCTATGGTCTCTGCTCTAGCTAAATCACCGCTTTTAATTGACGCAAATGCTAAGGCAAGCTCGGCAGAAATTAATTCTGGGTTTTGTTGTAAAGCCAATTCTAAATTTTCAACACCGGAAGGGTCGTTCATCATTAATTTTAAAATACCGGCCCGCGCACTTTGCTTCGCATTCACTGCAGACGCAGTTACCTGCTTTGCCAACTCTTTGGCTTTTTCATAAGCACCACGTTCCATCAATTCATAGCTTAGCATTGCTAAAAACTGTGTATTGGTTTCATTAGACAACTTAAAATCACCTAACGTTTCGCTAATATCATCAATCAACCCTAGCTGTAATTGACTTACAGCAAGCATTCTCCGTGCAACATGATCACCTGGTAAATACTTGATTATATCTTTTAAATGTAAATTACATTGCTCATGATTTTGTAAGTAGAAAGCGCTAGCACCCGCAACTAGCTTTAAGCTAAAGGAGCTAAACCCCGAAGCTAGGGACTTACCAGAAAAGTGACTCGCCGCTTCGTAATCTTTAACCTCAAAACGTGCCATCGCTTTTATATATTGCAAAAAAGGCTGCTCGGGAATTTTCGCCAAAATAGTATCGGCAATGGCCTCGGCTTGCGGGTATTGTCCATTTTTCAATAAGGCATCGGCAATAAATAATTGTACTTTGTTAGAGCTAGGCTGTAGCGCAAAGTATTTTTCAAAGCTAGTCACCGCTTGTGAATAGTTTCCCTCAACTATAGCGACTTGTCCTTGTAGCATTAATGCATCGGCATTGTTAGGTGTTGCTGTTAAAATACGCGCTACCAAAGCAGCAGCATAATCAATATTTTTCTGAGCAAATTCTAAATAAGCATTTGCTAACATGCTATAGCCATCCGCTGTTGACATTGACTGCGTTAACTTAACCGTTTCACTAGCAAGCGGTTCATTATCAGTCCGTAAAGCCGCAAGGGTTTTATACGCTAAAAACTGTATTTTACTTGCTTGAGTTAACGACTCAGCCTCTTGTGCAAGTGAAAAAATATCGTCATCTGATTCGGTTAACATATAAGCACGAGCAAGCAAAGGCAGTGCTTTATTAGCGTCATACTTTAATTGTAGCGCACGCTCTAATTCTTTCTCTGCACTGTAACCATCACCAGATGCTAAGTACAAACGACCGAGTAAAAACCGCGCCTTGGCATTTTTAACATCTAATTTAATGGCATTTTTTAATGCTATAATTGCCGATGAATTTTCTTTCGCTGTCAAAAACTTTTCCGCTTGTGCAATATGTGTTTGCGCGGTTTCATTATTGCCACAAGCAGATACCGCCAAAATAACACTGGCACAAACTATTGATCTTAAAAAATTCATTTAACTTTCCTGTTTTGAGTTTTAGTCGTTACCAATTGCCATACTCGAGTGACGAAAATACTATATTTAAGTTTTGAGTGACGAGTTTCGAAGAAAAATAACCGAGAGTTAGGTACTTCGCAACTCGATACTTTTTTTGCTCGCCACTGCACTATTTACATCATTGTAATAACAAGGCTAATACTTCTTGGGTTTTATCTTGCATTAACTGTTTATCGCCTTTAGATTCAACATTTAATCGTACTACAGGCTCGGTATTACTACTACGTAAATTAAAACGCCAATTACCAAACTCCATACTAATACCGTCAGTTTTATCTATTACTTGCGCATCTGCTTGATAATACTCAAACACTCGAGCAATAGCCTTGTTAGGATCAGCAAGTTTATTATTAATTTCACCCGATGATGGATACGCTTCAATACGCGCTTTTACTAAGCTAGATAAAGGCTGTTTGCGTAAACATACCAACTCAGCAATTAACAACCAGGGGATCATGCCGCTGTCACAATAAAAGAAATCGCGAAAATAATGATGAGCACTCATTTCACCGCCATAAATAGCATCTTCACTGCGCATCCGCTCTTTAATAAAAGCATGGCCAGTTTTACTTTGAATAGCTTGGCCGCCACTTTGCTCGACGATATCGATGGTATTCCACGTTAAACGCGGATCGTGAATTATTTTCTGTGGTGAGGTATTAGCACCTGCTGACTTAGCTAAGAAATTTTCTGCTAATAAGCCAACAATATAATAACCTTCAATAAACTCCCCTTGTTCATCAAACAAGAAGCAGCGATCAAAGTCGCCATCCCAGGCAATGCCCATATCAGCTTTATGCTTAATAACAGCATCACGTGTGGCCGCTCTGTTTTCAACTAACAGTGGATTAGGAATGCCATTAGGGAAATGTCCATCGGGCTGGTGATGCACTTTAATGAATTCAACAGGCACTTGTAATTGTTTAAAAACCGCTTCAATGGCGTCAAGAGCGGGACCCGCCGTACCGTTACCGGCATTAACCACTAATTTTAATGCCTTACCTAATGAAGAGCCTGATAAAGAAAAGTTGTCAGTATCAATATAAGTTAATAAATGCGCGGTATAAGGCTGCGTAATATCATAACGGCTTAATTGACCTTGGCGCTCAACATCACTAAAGTTGTTTTGCTCTGCCAAGGCTTTAATATCAAAAAGGCCGGTATCGCCACTGATGGGTTTAGAGTTCTCTCGTACTAACTTCATGCCATTGTAATCAATAGGATTATGGCTGGCAGTAACCACAATGCCACCATCACAATTTAAGTGACTGGTAGCAAAATAAATATGCTCAGTGCCAGATAAGCCTAAATCGATAACATCAGCGCCACCATCCATTAAACCGTTGGCAAGTGCTAACTTCAGCTCTTCACTCGTTAAACGGATATCTCCGCCAACCACTACCTTTTTAGCTTTAGTATGTTGTGCAAAAGCTCGACCGATACGATAGGCAATATCAGTATTTAACTCTTCGCCAAGTTTGCCGCGAATATCATAAGCTTTGAAGCAGGTTAACAGTTGCGAGTTACTAGTTTCGAGTGACGAAGTAAAAGTTTCAGCTTGAGAAGTATTCGCTGCCGATTTCGAGATTTTAGTCATTATTCTTTAACCTTTTTATAAAACTACCTAGCATTTTAGATAATTGCTCTGCTTCATTCATCCAATATAATCCACGCTGCTGATTTATATAACCTATTGCGACGCCAATATCAGTTTGTGTTTTAAATTCACCTGTAGAACCCTTAGAAATAACAAGGAATCGAGCTTTTTCTGTATTTGAACTTCTTTCCATGCCCTCTGCGATATTACTTGGCACCGATAAAGCTGAGCGAGTGATTTGATCTTTAAAGCCAAAATCACGTAAACCAGCAAGTTCTCTGTACACATCAATAGCTAGATTCTTACTACGTAGCCATATATCCAACTTTTCATACTGCATACAACATCCTTATTTAGTTTCGAGTAAATAGTTACGAGTTTCGAAAATACTTAACTAAGAGTAATAGTACTTCGTAACTCGTAACTTCTTTTACTCGTTACAGTTATGCTCTTCCATACTTGTCTTCAAAACGGACAATATCGTCTTCGCCCAAATAACTTCCCGATTGCACTTCAATCATTTCAAGTGGTAATTTTCCTGGGTTTTCTAGCGCATGAACAACACCAATAGGGATATAAGTTGATTGATTTTCACTTAAAAGAAAGGTTTTCTCATCAAGGGTGATTTTTGCTGTGCCTGAAACAATAATCCAATGTTCAGCTCTATGATGATGCATTTGTACCGAAAGTTTAGCCCCCGGATTAACGGTAATACGTTTTACTTGAAAACGCTCGCCATTATCAACACTGTCGTATTTGCCCCACGGACGATACACTTCGCGATGAATAGTACTTTCAGGACGTTGCTTGGCTTTCAGCTCATTAACAATCTCTTTAACATTTTGAACTTTATCTTTATTAGCAATCAATACCGCATCAGGGGTGTCAATGATCACTAAATTATCAACACCAAGTGTAGCTATCAATTTATTTTGGCTATGAATATAACTGTTGCTGGTATCATGAGCGATCACATCACCCTTAATAACATTGCGGTGTTCATCTTGCTGGCATACTTCCCAAAGTGCTGAATAAGAGCCAACATCGCTCCAGCCTGCATCTAAAGGTACCACAACTGCATCGGCTGTCTTTTCCATTACCGCATAATCAATTGATTCATCAGCACATTGTAAAAATGACTCTTTATCAGGGCGAGTAAAGTCTAAATCTTTTTCTACTTTTGCCATTGACGCTCTACAGGCAGATAAAATATCGGGTCTAAATTTTTCCAGCTCTGCTAAGTAACGGCTCGCTTTAAAGAGGAACATGCCGCTATTCCATAAGTAGTCACCCGAATCTAAATAGTCTTGTGCTGTGGCAGCATTTGGTTTTTCAACAAACTTTGCTACTTGGTATATATCATTTCCTTGCTGCTCTTCTTGTTTGCTGCCCTTTTGTATATAGCCATAACCTGTTTCCGCATGGGTTGGCACAATACCAAAGGTAACCAACTTACCTTGTTCTGCCGCAACGGTTGCTACATTAACCGCTTGATGAAATGCTGTTGTGTCTTTAATAACATGATCTGCCGCTAATACTAATAACAAAGCATCGTCATTATCGGTTAATGCGTTCAGTGCCGCTAATGCTACGGCTGGTGCAGTATTTCGCCCTTTAGGCTCAAGTAAAATTGTCGCTTTACCGCAGTTAACTTGTTTAACCTGCTCTGCCACTAAAAAACGATGATCTTCATTACAAATAAATACTGGCGCTTGGTGCTGACTTGGTAAGCGCGCTAAGGTGTCTTGCAACATACTAGTGTCATTAACTAAGGGTAAAAACTGTTTAGGAAATTGCGCGCGAGATAACGGCCAAAGACGGGTGCCGCTACCGCCACACATGATAACGGGGATAATGTTGTTAGCGTTCATTTAGGTTCCTTTAAAAAATAACAAGCTGATAACACCATCATAAGCCATAGAAAATGTTTCGACAATCCTATAAGCGCTCTTGCCTTAATCAATGAGACCAGTTTTTAATTATTTAACTTAAGTTAAACTTGGCTTTAAGTTGGCAAGAAAGTACGAAAAGAGTATATTTAGTAAAAATATTATTTAATTGAAAACAGTTAAGGGAAATAATGAAAGTTACAGTTTTTGGTATTGGTTATGTTGGGTTAGTGCAAGCAGCAGTATTAGCCTCTGTTGGTCATGATGTGGTATGCGTCGATATAGACCAAACTAAAGTTGATAACCTAAAAAAAGGTTTGATCCCTATTTATGAGCCCGGTTTAACTCCTTTAGTAGAGGAAACGTATAAAAGTGGTCAACTAAAATTTACCACTGATGCTAAAGCCGGTGTTGAACATGGAAAAATGCAATTTATTGCTGTAGGTACTCCTCCTGATGAAGATGGCTCAGCGGATTTAAAATATGTACTTGCCGTAGCCAAAACTATCGCCACTTATATGAACTCCCCTAAAATAATTATTGATAAATCAACCGTTCCCGTAGGTACTGCCGATAAAGTTTCCGCAAAAATTGCCGATGTACTCGCCTCACGTAATGTCGATATTGATTTTAATGTGGTATCAAACCCTGAGTTTTTAAAAGAAGGCGCCGCCGTTAGTGATTGTATGAAGCCCGATCGCATAATCGTTGGTACAGATAGTGAATCTGCACAAGTAGCAATGCGCGAATTATACGCGCCTTTTAACCGCAACCATGACCGCATGATATTTATGGATGTGCGCTCAGCTGAATTAACTAAATACGCAGCTAACTGTATGCTAGCAACCAAAATTAGTTTTATGAATGAAATGTCTAATTTAGCCGAATTATTGGGTGCCGATATTGAAGCGGTACGCCACGGCATTGGCTCAGATTCTCGTATTGGTTATCAGTTTATTTATCCTGGCTGTGGTTACGGTGGTTCATGTTTCCCTAAAGATGTACAAGCCTTAGTACGTACCGCTCATGGCATTGATTATAAGCCAGCCTTGTTAGAAGCGGTTGAATCAGTCAACTATGCACAGAAACAAAAACTATATAAAAATCTACAGTCTTATTTCAACGGTGATTTAGCCGGTAAAACTATTGCCGTTTGGGGTTTATCATTTAAACCACAAACAGATGATATGCGTGAAGCATCTGCAATGGTGTTAATGGAAGCACTATGGCAAGCAGGCGCAAAAGTACAGGCTTATGATCCAGAGGCCATGGAAGAATGCCAACGCATATATGGCTCTAGAGAGGATTTATCGTTAGTAGGTACTAAAGAATCTGCCTTACATGGCGCAGATGCCTTAGTGATTTGTACTGAGTGGAGTCAATTTAGAGCACCTGATTTTGACTTAATAGCCGAAAAGTTAACCCATAAAGTGATCATTGATGGCCGTAACTTATATGATCCAGCATTGCTGAAAGAGCGCGGTTTCGCCTATTACGGTATTGGCCGTGGTGAAAGTATTAAAAAAGCAACTTAAGTTACCCGTTAGAAAAGTTACCAGTAGCGGATCCCCACAGGTTTAACACGGTGTTTTCGTTGCTCGAAACTAGTAACTCGTAACTTAATAAATAATTTTAGGAAACAAGTGTGAAATTTTTAGTTACCGGCGCAGCCGGCTTTATTGGCTTTCATGTAGTACAGCGTTTATGCGAACAAGGGCATGACGTTATCGGCATTGATAATCTTAATGATTATTATGATGTTAATCTTAAATTAGCGCGTTTAGATGGCTTAAAAAAACACCCTTCGTTTAGCTTTATTAAGCTTGATTTGGCTGATCGTGAAGGTATTGCTCAACTATTTTCCCAAGAGAAATTTGATCGGGTGATACATTTAGCAGCACAAGCTGGGGTTCGTTATTCAATAGATAACCCTATGGCCTATGCTGACTCAAACTTAGTTGGCCACTTAACCATATTAGAAGGTTGTCGTAATAATAACGTGCAACATTTAGTGTATGCGTCATCAAGTTCGGTATATGGCTTAAATAGTAAAGTACCTTTTGCCACATCTGACAGTGTCGATCATCCTATTTCATTGTATGCCGCTACCAAAAAATCCAATGAGTTAATGGCACATACTTATTCTCACTTGTATAACATACCAACCACTGGTCTGCGTTTTTTTACCGTTTATGGTCCTTGGGGTCGCCCAGATATGGCGTTACTTAAATTTACCAAAGCGATTATAAATGGCGAAAGCATTGATGTTTATAATAATGGCGATATGCGCAGAGACTTCACTTATATTGATGATATTGTTGAAGGCATCATCAGAATTCAAGCTGTTATTCCGCAAAAAAATAATAATTGGTCTGTAGAATCTGCCTCTGCAGCAAACAGCTCTGCGCCTTACAAAATATTTAATATAGGCAATGGCAACCCGGTCAAACTACTCGATTTCATTCAATCTTTAGAAAACTCTTTGGGCGTTACTGCCAATAAAAACTTGATGCCAATGCAACCGGGCGATGTTTATCAAACCTATGCCGATGTTGACGATTTGTTTTCAGCTACCAACTATAAGCCCTCAATGAGTGTGGAAAAAGGTGTTGAACAATTTGTACAGTGGTATAAGGATTTTTATCAATAAATACGGTTATTAATTAAGGACAATGCATGTTTGATTACAACAAAGCTTTTTCACGTAATATTGGCTGGATTACTACCGCAGAACAACAAATATTAAAAGCGAAGAAAGTAGCCATTGCTGGTGCCGGCGGTGTTGGTGGCATACATTTATTGACCTTGGCACGTTTAGGTGTCGAAAATTTTTACATTGCTGATTTTGATGATTTTGAAGTGCATAATTTTAATCGTCAATCAGGCGCTTTTATGTCGACGCTTGGCGAACAGAAAGTTGATGTAATGGAGCGCATGGCCAAAGATATTAACCCTGACGCTAAGATAAAATCTTTTCCTGAAGGGATTTTTGAGCACAACGTGGATGAATTTCTTGAAGATATAGATTTATACGTAGATGCCTTAGATTTCTTCGCCTTATCAGCACGTAAAGTTATTTTTCAAAAATGTCTAGAAAAAAACATTCCAGTGATCACCGCCGCACCTTTAGGTATGGGCTGTGCACTACTATGCTTTATGCCCGGAAAAATGACTTTTGAAGAATACTTCCGCTTTGAAGATAAAAAAACAGAAGATGAGCAACTGATTCAATTTCTAATTGGATTATCTCCGGCGATGTTGCAACGCCCTTACTTAGTCGATGAAACTAGCGTCAGTTTCATTGAAAAACGTGGTCCTTCTACGCCTATGGCTGTTAACTTATGCGCCGGTATGGCAGAAACCTATGCATTAAAAATACTCCTTAACCGTGGCGAAGTACTGGCCGCACCTTATGGACTACACTTTGATGCTTATCGTAATAAATTCAAAAAAACGTGGCGGCCTCTTGGTAATAGGGGGCTACTTGCTAAAATGATGTTTAAAATGGCCAGAAAAATTGTTTTAGCTCCTACTCAACCTATTAATAAGAGTGATAATTTGAAACCTATCGAAGAAGTATTTGAATACGCAAAATGGGCGCCAAGTGGCGACAATATGCAACCACAACGCATTGAGGTACTTAGTGAGTTAACATGTATTATTCATGGTTTTGATACTCGCGACCATGTGGTTTATGATTTAGAGGGAAATGCTAGTAAGTTGGCTCTAGGCGCTTTCATAGAAAATAGTAAAATTGCAGCCCGATCTCTTAATTACAATATAACCATAGAGTTAACGACAAATAAAAAGGGTTTATCCCCTACTGATGACGACTACAGCCTATATCCAACCTTTAAATTATCACTATCGCCTAGTGAAGAAGGCTTACCCGAGCATTCATTATTTCCCTATATAAAAACTCGTTGTGTGCAACGTAAACGCATGGGAACCAAACAATTAACAACAAGTGAAAAACAAAAGTTAGAGACTATACTTCCAGAAGGTTACTCAGTTATTTGGAAAGAATCTTTAGCTGAGCGATGGAGCATTGCTAAGTTTATGTTTGGCAATGCTACAACTCGCCTAAGCATGAAAGAAGGTTTTGATGTTCACTCAAAAATTGTAGAGTTTACCCCAATAAGCAAAGATACTAGTCCTGAAAAAAACTGCAACTCAACATTCAGCAAAAACCTATTACCGGCAAAGTCACTCGGGTTAGATCCTATCACTATAATGTTAAGCCAATGGACATTAAAAAGCTGGCAACGCTTTAGTTTCATGGATAAATACTTAGCAGGTACGCTAGTGCCTAAATTGCTACTTGACGTTTCAACGTCTATAAGAAGTTGTGCTCACTTTGTTATTGTTGCCGATAAACAGCCAGAGTCACTTGAAGACTATTTAGCTGCTGGGGCTGCAATGCAACGATTTTGGCTACAAGCTACCCAATTACAACTTGGTTTTCAACCAGAGCAAACTCCGGTAATATTTTCTGAGTATTTACGTAATAATATAAAATTCACCAAAAATGAATTCACCCAAAAAAATGTAATCGCCATTGATAATGACTTCAAAACACTTATTGGTGAAGAAAATGTTAAACGCGCGGTATTTATGGGCCGACTTGGCCGCACTGCAACACCAACCAGTAGATCGGTTAGATTAAGTATTGATGAATTACGTTATCATAAAGAGCAATAAACAAGTAGCGATCGGTCGAGGGTATTACACTGAAGAAGACTTTCATCATTTAAATAGTTAGATGTTGGTAACCCCATATAAATACGTGCCTATGGGATTACTCAAGCTCAAATGTAGGTCGGAATTTATTCCGACAATACTATTAATTGGTGCTAAGTTGTCGCACTAAAGTACGACCTACAAAGAAATAAAGACATTAAATTCTTCTTTTTGAGCCAAGTGTATAAGCATGCTTAAATTGTTAATTGATAAATATGGCATAGATACCGAACAATATTCCTAGCTCTGTTATGGTGTTTATAAAAACTTAGCTGAATTTTCTGATAGCTTGTAATACCAGTTTCATTAATTAGGTGATCTATTTTATACGTAGGAAAAACGGCCAAATACAAGGCATTTATTTTAATAGCTAGTTATTCTAATTATTAAATAAATAACGAAGTAGTTGGTGGTTTTAACCAGTAGAAATGATCACATAGGCCTAGATCCTCGACAAAACGACTCGAGGATGACGGCATAACCCCGTCATTCCGGTGGTTTTTTAGGCCGGATCTATCACTTTCCCTTTCTATAATATTTAACAGGAAAGTAAACCAGTAAAATACTCACCATAAAAAACAACAGCCACTTTGTTGATGTCAGTACACTTGCTAGCTCTGCTAAATACTCATTGCGCTGTGGAAAAATCGATAACAGAGTAATTACAGTCAAATTTTCACAAAAATCTATCAACATAATAATGTAAGGAGATAAGCTGAAATACTGCCATTTACCATGCTGCTCATCTATTTTTTCAATAAAAAACCTTAGTATTAGCCCTAGAAAGGTTGCGTAATATAATGGATATATTATATCTATTGTTAATGAACCAACAATATAACGTGCCCTATTATATTCTCCATACGATTTAATCAGGTTATACGCATCTTCAGCGCTGTAATACAAATGGAGATCTAAAGGTCGGCCTTCAGGCAATATTTGCGGTAATAGGTACACAGGAAAAATGATATAACCAATAGCAAAGACAACTAATGTCTTTTGGGTTGCCCAGTGTTGTTGCCAAGCAATTATTCTTCGTAGCATATTATCTTCCCTGATAATGATATGAATGAACAACTACGATAACATTAAAATAAATCCTCGACAAAACGACTCGAGGATGACGGTATAACCCCGTCATTCCGATGATTACTTAAACTAAAATCACTTATTTCAGACAATAAAAAACCCCGCGTACGAGGCTTTTTAATAATAGACTATATGTTTACTATATATAAATTAAGATTTTTTTCTACGGCTTGCTGCAAAACCGATTAAACCTAAACCGAAAACAGCTAATGTAGCGGGCTCTGGAATAGTACCAACTTCAGAAAGTATTAAATCAGAACCTGGGGTTGAATTAACTAATGCATCAATATTAGTTACTAGTGAAAAATTGGCTAAACCTGTGAAATCAGCAAAAGATAAAAATACTCTTTCTAAAGAAAGAACATTATGATCTAAAACATATTGTGCTGTAGATACATTACTTAATATATCTGTAACAGTAATATCTAATGTAAAACCAACATCTGCAAAATCAACATCAAAATAGAAGACAGTTGCTGCACCTGCATCGGTTAAATCGATTGGTGATGTAGCATCAGCATCGAAATATTCAAGCAACAAAGAACCATCAACAGCGGGCTTTTCAGCATAAAATAACTGACCACCTGAAAAAGCAGCATTAGTTGTGATACCACCGAATGAGTTAGTATCTGCTATATTTGTTAAAGTATATGTAACATCACCTGCTGGTGTAGTATCAGTTACTGAAGTGAAAGTGGCTGTATCTACCGTTCCAGCTCCATCAGCAGTTAAGTTCACATCATAATTAAATGAATCTAATACTAATGCGTTTGCTGAAGTTGCGCTTAATGCTAATAAGGTAGCAAAGCCTATTTTCTTTCCTAGTGTAAACATATTGTTCTCCGTTGCTTTTTAAATTAATTAAAGTTTTATTTATGAATTCAATGTTGCACATGGTGTGCCAACAATATAAAAACATTTAAATTCAATGTGTTGGGTAAATACAGCTCAAACCATTAATTCTTTATGTAAAAAAAACTGACACTTATTTAGGACCTTCCTCTGAGTAAGCGCATCTTTTTATTTTCCCTAGCCATGAGCTTTAGTGCTGCTGCTTTATGCGTTGCTATTTTAATGTTATTACCGCTAATTCCCAATGCTTTGTCATATTTTTCTATTGCTAAAGTAAATTGTTCGTTAGCAGTAAGTGCTTGGGCATATGTATCAATGATAGCAGCATTGTTTTTTGCTAATTCATAAGCTCGTTCAGCATAAGTTAACGATATTTTGGCGTTGCCTCTTTGTAATTCTAAATAAGACAAGTTATTTAAAGCTGATAAGTTCTCAGGTTGTTGCGATAAAATAATCTCATATAGTGTCAAGGCCTGACTTAATTCATTACTATTCATATAAGCATCAGCTAGTACGGCATTAATACTTATCGTTCTTTGTTCTTCAACCACACCTTGAATATACTGTTCTAATATAACTACAGCTTGTTTTTTATCGCCTTGTAACGCAACTGATTTAGACCAATTTATTACATTAATTTCATTAGCTTGCTTTTTATATGCTCTTTTATAATGTTTAGCTGATGATTCAAAATTTTTACTTGTATATGCAATATTTCCCAACACTTTATCAAGTAACCAATGCTCCGCAGTAATTTTGTTTTCTTTAATTTTATCTAAATCATTCTGATTTGGTTCAATTTTAAGCAATGACTGATAGTAAGACTTAAGTAATAATAAGCCAACATTTTCTTGATGGAAACGAATTGTTTTTTCCAAAAGCACCAACGCCTTGTCTACTTGACTATGCTGCTCATATAAAGAAAATATTTTATGCGCCATTTTAAGATTTTTTGGATTAGCGTTAACAAACTCTTTATATGTTTCTATCGCTTGCTGCCAATCTCCCATTTCATTATAAGTTTCACCTAAAGCTATATTAATCCCTTCAAGTGGCTCTGCACTTTTTGCTATTTCTTGTAATAATTCAATTGATAGGTCATAACTATGAGCTAACCTATAAATATAAGCAAAACCTAATTTGATGAAGTTATTATTTGGCTTATCGTTCAATCTTGCCTGATAAAAAGTAATGGCTTTATTTGTATACTCATCATTATCTTCAACTGCAAGAGCAATAAAACGAGTAAAATTAACAATTGACCTAATATTCTGCGGCTGTAATTTTAATACTTGCGTATAATAATCATAAGCTTGCTCAATATTTTTTTCTTTATGTGCATAGACTGCTAATTTATAGAGTGCCGGTATATTATGACTATCAAGTGTTAAAATTTTATCCAATAACAACTTAGCTTCTAAGCTTTTTTGCTGTCTATCTAATACAGCACTTTCTAACAAGTAGCCTTGTATTTGTTGGTTGCCACTTTTTTGCCACTTTTTCGCTATTTCTATTGCTTCTGTAAATTGACTGTTATTTAAGTAACCAATAGCCAACCCCTGCTCCGCAAACGCTAAATTGGGATCTAAATTCAGGGCCTTTTCTAGTATCGCAATCCCTTTATCTGCTTGATTTAATCGAAGTTGAGTAATACCCTGCTTTGCTAATTCACTAGGCTCAGATGTATCTAATTCTATTGATGCTTGCAATAACTCTTGAGCAGCTTCAATATTGCCTATTGCTAGCATTTGATTACTGGCCATTGTTAACATCTCAGGATTAGCTTCATCTACATCAATCAGTGTTTTTAAACCTGAAATAGCATCAGTGTTATAACCTAACTTAAGTTGTAAATCGATAATTATTTTTCGCACCAAGTTCTTTGCTGGTAATATATTTTCCACTGAAATTAAATATTGATAAGACTGTTCAAAATCTTTTAACTTATAAGCACTAATACCGGCAATAATTTTTGAAAGAGTAAAGCTGTCATTTTGTTGAAATGAAATAACCGCATACTCTTTAGCTTGTTTTAAGTTTCCTTTTGCATATTCAATTTCAGCTTTTAGCTGATTTGCTAATGGGTGAAATTCTGAAATTTTCAGCAACAAATCAACTTGCGGCTCTGCGGCATCAAATTTTTGTGCTAAAACATAATTTTGAGCGACAAAAAAACGAGCAGAAATATCTTTTGGTCGTAACGTGGAGTATTGTTCAAAAGTATTCGCTGCTTGCTCAAACTGTTCTGTAGCTTGTAATAGATAACCTTTTAGCATTAACGCTTCAGCAAAATTTGGTGTGGTAGATAACAGCTCATCAACTGTGTTTAAACCATCTTGATAATTATTTCCAGAATGAGAAATATACGCCTTACCTATTTGTCCATACATAGAGTCTTCGCTAATACTAATAGCATCTTCAATATACTCTTTTGCTAATTGTGTTTTATTTTGATGAATTGCGGCTATGCCTGCGTAGGTTAATAACATAACCTGATCTACATTTGAAAATGCGTCAACTTGCTCAATTAACTGATAAACATAATCAAACTTATTTAATTTAACTTTCGCTTGCACTAAATAAGTAAGCAGCTGCTTATTGCCACTACCTAAATTTTCAGCTTTTTCTAATTCTTTTTCTGCAGCTAAATAATCACCCTGAGCTAAATACGCAGCACCCAACGCAAAACGGACATTAGAATTTTGGGGTTCGATACGAACCGCATTTTTCAAAGCAATGATGGCACTATTATGATCTCGTTTTTCGGAAAATATTTTTGCTTGCGCTAAATACTTATCGGTTGTCATATTAGGCGAGCAGGCACTTAGGCTTATCGCTAGGCTCACCGCTAATGCAAGCTTGGTATTTATAAGTTTCATATATTTCCTTTATATTTATCATTTGTAGGTCGTACTTCTGTACGACAGTGTTGTGACTCTTTGTCGTACAGAGGTACGACCTACAGCTCTTTGTCGCACTGAAGTACGACCCACAGCTGTTAAAATTTACTTAAATATATCTTAATCTGTATACTTTAATAACAGTAACTTACAGTTAGACTTTATTATTTTAAATGCACTTTCAATAATTAAAATATAAGAGTTACGATTAAAACTTTTCATTGATAATACATATTGCGAATTAGACAGAGACTGTTTATAGCGTGCTTCTCCACCTAAAAAGTCATAAGTTTTAAGTTTTAAACTTAAATAATACTGAATTGCTTTACTGTGTAAGCTTAAGCCTATTTTTATTTTGTTATTAGCTGACGTTGTTAGTGCTGATAAATAGAAATAAACCCTATCGTTATAAACAAAATTAACCAAGTACCCTAAAGCTTTGTTGTCTAAAGATAACACTGATATTTGTACCGTACTATCTCCACCATTAATAAATCTTTGGTGAAAAATCTTAAATAGCTCATTAGTAAAACCGCTACCTTCGCGGGTATTTTGCCAACGTACGATATGAAGTTTGGCTATTTCACTAAACAAAGCCTTAACCTGATTTTTGTCGGTAACAACATCAAAAGTCAAAATTCCCATCTGACTTAACAATTTATCACTGCGCTTGATTTGTGAGCGAGTATTTTTCGACGGCACCGTCTCTAAGTAACTATCTTTAATCTCTGAAAAATCAACTGAATAACCTTGAGCTGTCATCTGCTCTGCTGAATGCTTAAAATGTTTTTCAAAGCAGCTTGTTACCCTATTAGATGACAAGCCGATAACAAATTCTTGTACCGACTTGTCATAACAGTTAATAGCGCTAACCATTTTATCTCTAACTTCGTCAGCTATTTGCTGATCCAAAAGAAAGTCATTATATTCAGTCCATATTTGGTCTTGTTGTTCAATGCCAGTACGGTGTAAATACCATTGTTTAATAGGCAGTAAACCAAAAGCTTTTCGTTGCTGCTCAACCATAATCCCTAAACCAACAATTTTACTCCCTTGGTAGGCTTCAACAACAAACATCTGCTTGCTAACGAGTGATAACCAATTACTTATCCATTGCCAGGATAAAAAAACACTGCAATTCGCCCGTTTTTCTAAATCGGACCATAGTATTGCTAATTGATCTTTTTGTGATAATTCAAATGGTTTTATCTGTGTAATAATCTTTTGAATTTGCAAAAACACTCCCTATTTCTCTTTTTTTCTTTAAATAATTCGCTATTTAAAATATAAGTAATTGACAACACCCTATCAAACACATAACAATTTACTAGTTAACATACATTTACAATGGAATGATACCCTTAAACATGATCAATGTGCCAATTACCCTCAAGAATGATTCTGCTACCGCTAAAGTATCTGAGCCGATTAATGTCAGTATCCCTTTTGAGTATGGGAAAATATATCATACCAATACCTTAACGCTAGTTAATGGCCAACAGCAGGTAATTACCGCGCAATTAAAGGTATTAGCTTATTGGCCTGATCTGTCAATTAAGTGGCTTAGTGTCCATTTTTTATTTTCAAGTAATGAAGCAAGCGAAAATACACTTTATTTAACTGACTCCACATCATGTAATAATGAACCACCCGTTGGCATCACAGTAACCCAAGCACCTGATTTTTTAAAGATAGAAACAGCGTCAGCAATATTTAATTTAAATACCAGCTCTTTAGGGCTATTTAAATTAGCGCAAGCTCAAGAAAATAGTACCAACAAACGCTATTACACTAGTACTGAAAGTTCTTTAGCATTAACCGACCAACAGGGTAATAAATACTACCCCATCATTGACAATATTAGTGGTGCGTCAGTAGCAAAGAAAATACAGACACCAGTAAGCCTTACTTTACTTATTAGCGGCTTTTTTCAACAAAGTACCGCTGCAATAAAAAAAGATACTGCGACAAGGTTTGAAGCCGAAATTACCTTTTATTATCATAATAATAATACTAAATGGCGCTTCACTTTACATAACCCGCAAGCGATGGCAGATAATAGTGGCACTTGGGATTTAGGCAATACTAACTCACAATTTTTTCAATCATTTTGTGCCATCATACCCTGTGAAAACCAAGTAAAATCAGCCTACAAGATTCACGATGAGCTAATCCCTAAAATAACAAATCAGTTTTGGCAAGAAAATATTACACAATTCTCTATTTTTCAAGCCAGTAGTGGTGGTGATAATTGGCAAAGCAATAACCATGTCAATTACCAAGGAAAAACCTCGGTTGAATTTAATGGTTACAATGTTTCGGTTAACGATCATCAAGATAAAAGTATTATCAAAGGTAGAGCAACACCTACAATATACGTTGAGCAACAGCATCAACAACTTACTTCAAATATATCGGTATATATTGAAAAGTTTTGGCAAAAATTTCCAAAATCTATCGAGGTGAACACAAATAACATAACATTAGGGCTATTTTCACAATACGCCATTGACGGGTTTGAATTACAACCTGGAGAGAAAAAAATAGATACCTTCTATATTAATTATGATAATGCAAAAGATAGCCTTGCTTTTATCCAATCACCAAGCAAAATAACCATTGCTACCGACTATTTAGTAGCGACGCAAGCCATTCCATTACTGGCCCAAACCGGCAACGAAACCTTATACGATACAATAATTAATGAAGGTATTACTGCTGAAAATAATTTTTTTCATAAAAGAGAATTAATTGATGAATTTGGTTGGCGAAATTTTGGTGATTTATATGCAGATCATGAAACATTAGAAGTAGCAGGCGATGATGAACTTATCTCTCATTATAATAACCAGTATGATCCTATATACGGGTTTTTAAGGCGATATTTATTAACCAACGAAGCAAAATGGTTAGAGTTGGCTAATGATTTAGCAGATCATGTGAAAAATATTGATATTTATCATACTACGCAAGACAAAGTAGAATACAACGGTGGCTTATTTTGGCATACCGATCATTACCTACCCGCTGAAACAGCTAGCCATAGAACTTATTCACGACGCCAAGTAGCAGATGCTTATCAAGATCATGCTGGCGGCGGTGGCCCCGGTGGGCAGCATTGTTATACCACTGGCTTAATGCTGCATTACTATTTAACGGGTGATGAAACATCGAAGCAAGCGGTACTTAAATTAAACAACTGGATAACGCATTACTATGAAGGCTCCGGTACACTTACTGACTTTTTATTGTCAATTAAAAATAAAAATCGTATTGATATTAAAAGTATTTTTACTGGTAAGTATCCATTAGACCGTGGCACTGGCCATTATATAATTGCTTTAATAGATGCATTTGAATTAACAGGCAAGCAGTCTTATTTAGATAATGCTAGCTTAATCATCAAAGATACTGTTCATCCCAAGGATGATATTAAAGAGCGAGCTTTAGATAATATTGAGACTTGTTGGTTTTATACCATATTTTTTCAGGCCGTATATCGTTATTTAGTAACGAAACAAAATAACCAGCAAATTGATCTGTCATTCCATTATGCCAGAGACTCGCTATTACACTATGCTAATTGGATGACTAAACACGAACAACCTTATTTAAATACCCCAGAAGTGTTGGAGTACCCTAACCATACATGGGCCGCTCAAGATATTAGAAAGGCTAATGTACTGTACATGGCCAGTTATTTTACTCGTAATCAAGCGATAAAAGACAAGTACAAAAAAAAAGCGGATGAACTTTATCACTATGTGGTCACTACATTTGAGCACGAGCCAACGAGAAGTTTCACCCGAATTCTCAGTATATTAATGCAAAATCATGGTATCAAAAGCTTTGTCAACAATGCCCCTAAATACACATATTCAGAAAAACCACCACAAAACCATATACCTGACGACGTAGCGCTATCACAGAAAAAGAATTTACTTAGTGCATTTTTTACTACATTAAGTAATACTTCTGTATTGAATGAATTGACTTGGTTACGCAGACGCTCTTCAAGTATTGATAATTTTTTTATAAAGCTAGGTAAATAAATGACTGTAAATATTACCTTTATTATTCCACATAAAGGACGTGAAGAGTTTCTCACCCAGACAGTTGCATCAATATTATCTCAACAATATGATAAAACCCAGTTTGAGATTTTAATTGTTACTCAAAATAAAAAGCTTGAAAATATAGACTACTTTCAACAAGCCAGTGTTGCTATTAATGTACACTTTCAACCGGAAAATCAAACGATTTCTGCTTTACGAAATTATGGCGTAACACAAGCAAAAGGCCAATATTTAGCGTTTTTAGATGCTGATGTTGAACTTTCCTCTAACTGGTTAAGTTGCATGTTAACAACCATACAAGAAAAATCAGCACGTATGTTAGTTAGCGCCGCTCAGGTAAATGGACCGAACGCGCCACCACTAGAAAAAATAAGAACCGCATTAAGTAACGCCGAGCTAGACTGTAACGTTAACTTTTTACCCGGTAGAAATTTATTTCTAAGCAAAGAAACCTTTGAGCAAGTGAATGGCTTTCCTGAACATTTAATTACCTGTGAAGATTACTACTTTACTGACCAAGTACATCAACTAGGTGAGCTTTATTACACCTCACAAGCTAATTACATCCATTTAGGTGAAGATAAACAATATAATGAGATGTATAAAAAAGAAATATGGCGTGGTCAATCTAATTTACAATCGATAAAAGGGCGTAATATTCCTTTAAGAGAAATACCCAGCTTTGTTATTCCATTAGCATTATTTGTACTGTTCACAACTTGTTTATTAGCACTGCTACTGAATAACACTTTATTGGCAATAGGCAGCTTTATCCTGTTATTACTACCCATTACCGCCTACAGTTTTCGCTTACACAAACTAACCAAAAATGATGTCAGCTTTAGCAACGTTTTTAAGTTTTACTTAATATACTTTCCGGCTAGAGCCATTGGTACCCTAGGCGGTTTATTCAAATCATTTTCAAATTCTGGTATTAAATAATATTAAGGGCCCAATGTGGGCTGGCATTAATTGCAACAATGTCGCACTAAAGTACGACCTACAGATATATTTAATGAGACCAAGGTAGGTCGGGTTTCAACCCAACAGTATCGTCGCACTAAAGTACGACCTACAAGTTCATATAACAACGAGATTAATTAAGTGACCCATAAAAAAATCAATGTTTTACAATTTATCTGCTCTACCGGGTTTTATGGTGCTGAACGTTGGATTTTAGCACTCGCTAAACATATAGATAACACCGCCGTGCGCTGTGACTTAGCCATAACCTTGGAAGACAATTCTCAAAATTTAGAATTAGTTAAACAATATAAGCAGCATTGTGGTGATACCTTTGAAGTACCAATGTCTGGTCGGTTTGATATAAGCGTCATTAATAAATTAGTGAAATTAATTAAAGACCGAAACATTGATATCATTCATACCCACGGTTATAAATCAGATATATTAGGTGTTATTGCCGCCAAAAAGGCTGGTATCCAAAGCATTGTAACACCCCATGGTTTTGAAAATGCCGAAGACTTAAAGTTACGAGCCTTTATATGGCTTGGCTGTAAAAGTATGAAATTTGCCAACAAAGTAGTGCCTCTTTCTAAACAACTTTGCGATGATTCCCGTAAACATGGGGTAAAAGACAATAAGTTAGTTTATATACAAAACGGTGTTGATTTATCCGAAGTGGAAGAACAACGGCTTAAACCTAAAACTATTTACAGCTCAAAAGAAAACAGCTCAGAAAAACGTATTGGTTTTGTCGGTCAGATGATCAGCCGAAAAAACATTTTTGATATACTCGATATTTTTAACGACCTATGCGATAAGCATAACAATTTAAAATTAATTTTATTGGGTGATGGCGAACAACGGGCTGAATTAGAACGTTACGCCAACAAACTTACTCATCATAATAAAATAGAATTTTTAGGCTTTAGGGACGACCGCCTAGAATTACTGCAAAGTTTTGACTTATTTGTCATGACCTCAACTTTAGAAGGTATTCCTCGCTGCTTAATGGAAGCCACAGCGATGAAAATTCCAGTAGCGGCTTATGACATTGCCGGCATAGATCAATTAATAACTCACCAAGAAAGCGGTTTATTAGCCAAGTTAGGAGATAAAGAAGCCTTATCTCACTATTGGGAAAAACTACTGTTCGATGCAGAATATGCAAATGAGCTTACTGATAATGCCAGAGATTTTGTTAACAAACATTATTCAGGGCAACGTATGGCAAATGAGTATACTGAACTATTTCAGTCAATGTGTCCTAAGCCATGAAAAAATCTGTACTGTTTATTTTGTCGGTTGACACTGAAGAAGAATGGGATTGGTCAGGACCATTCCCCAATGACAATTTTTCAATAAATAATGTTAACGAAATTCCAGCTTTTCAAGCATTTTGCCAAGAGCTAGGCATAAAGCCGACATACTTCGTTGATTACGCGGTCGCTAATAACAAAAAATCAGCACAAATACTGAAAAATTTAAATCAAGACTACTGCGAAATAGGTGCACATTTACATCCATGGGCAAACCCACCTTTTTTCAACGATACCACAGAAGTGTCTTCACACGTTGTAAACTTACCTATTGAAAATGTTGAAAAAAAACTAAATAGTCTGTTGTCAAAAATATCAGAAGAATTGCATTGTCAGGCCAAATCTTTTCGCACTGGCCGATGGGGTATTAATGGTGAAATATTAAAACTACTGCACCATAAAGGCATTGATGTTGACTCTAGTATTTATCCGCTTTATTTAACTAAACATTTCTCTTGTGAAAAAGCACCTGACTCCCCATATTGGCCCGATTACAACGACACTAACAGCCAGGGAAGTCAAAAAAACATCTTAGAAATACCGGTTACCGTAAGCTTTAATCGTTCATTTAATTTTTTATGTCAAAAATTACATAAATTATTTGAGCGCCGCCCTTTTTCTTGGCTAAGAATTAACGGTATTCTTTGGCATACTAGGCTATTACGTAAGTTATATTTATCACCAGAATTATGCTCTGGTAAAGAAATGAAAATGTTAATTGATAGTCAACTAAGCAAAGATAAAACCGTTTTCCATATGTATTTACACAGCTCTAGTTTATTTGAAAACATTACCGGCTTGTCATTTCATGACAATGCCCGTGAACATATTTGTCGACAAATTAAAATTGCCGTACAGCATTTAGAAAAAAAAACCAACGTCACCTTTTGCACTATTTCTCAAGCAAAAGAAATACTCACTAATAACAAACACCATTAACTCAGCCATGACATTAATTAGACAAGCAACAAACACAGATAAATCGCTCTGGAACAATTACGTCATTGAGCATGGTGATCACTCTCCGTACCACCTTTTTGCCTGGAAAAATGCAGTTCGTGATGCATATTCACATAAAGAGCACTATTTGTTAGCCGAAGACATTGTTAACGGCGAAAGTAAGATTGTGGGTGTTTTTCCACTTATTATTTTTAACAAACCGCTGAGCAAACCAAGTTTGTGTACACTACCGTTTTGCGATGTTGGTGGCATATTAGCAAATAATGATAAAATACAGGCGATGCTACTTGCTGAAAGTAAAAAAATAGCTGAGCTTTATCAAGCAAAATTTATTGAATTACGATATTCAACAACCACGCCTTATGATATTGACAGTGCAAAAAATGCTGAAAAAGTAAGTATGCTGATGCCATTACCAGAAAATTCTGAACTACTATTTTCTAGCTTTAAATCAAAATTACGTAGCCAAATACGAAAAGCAGAAAAAAATGGTTTAACCTACAAAGTTGGTTCAGAAAAAGCGATGCTTGATGATTTTTACCAAGTATTTGCTCATAATATGAAAGCATTAGGCTCACCAGTACATGCCAAGCAATGGTTTGTATCTTTGTTGGCGTACTATCAACAAAACATGATCATTTCCATTGTTTACCAAGGCGATATTCCTGTTGGTGGTGGTATTGTGTTGATTGCCGGTAACAAAGCGGCCATACCTTGGGCATCAACCAGAGCAGAATATAACCGCTTATCTCCTAACATGATGCTTTATTGGTCATTATTAAAATATTTATGTGATAATAATGTTAGTGAATTTGATTTTGGTCGTTCTAGCTTTGGCGAGGGAACGTTTAAATTCAAACAACAGTGGGGCGCTAAGCCTGTGCCGTTAAACTGGACAAAAATATATTTACCCGCAACTAACCAAGACAATGAAAATGACAAGTCTAATAGTAGTAATTTAAGGAATATGGTTGAAAATATTTGGCGCAAATTGCCACTTGCCTTAACGGTATTTATAGGCCCTAAAATAAGAAAATACATTAGCTTGTAAAGATAGATAGTATTGTCGGAATAAATTCCGACCTACTTTAAAGCACCTGTGGGTCGTACTTCAGTGCGACAATTGATGATACATTACAGCATTGTCGAGATAAGTCCCGACCTACTAAAGCACTTGTGGGTCGTACTTCAGTGTGACAATTGATGATGCATTACAGCATTGTCGGAATAAATTCCGACCTACTTAAAGCATCTGTGGGTCGTACTTCAGTGTGACAATTGATGATACATTACAGCATTGTCGGAATGAATTCCGACCTACTTAAAGCATCTGTGGGTCGTACTTCAGTGCGACAATTGAAGAAAACAAAAGTATAAATAAAAGGAATTATCTATGTCATGGAATGACTTACGAAAAGGTCGATTTAGCGAACCACAACGAGAGTATTTCATCACTTTTGTGTGTAACAATAGAATAAGTTTATTTACTCAGCATGAATTTTCTCATGCTTTTTGCTCAACTATTTTATTCAATGAAAAACAATATGATTGCAAATGGCTAACATGGGTTTTAATGCCAGATCATTTTCATGGTTTATTACAGCTTGGTAAGTCATATAACTTGTCGCAAGTAATTAAGCATTTAAAAGGAGCAAGTGCGCGAAGCATTAATGTTAAAAATGGTACTTCAATCCAAGTTTGGCAACCGGGTTACTTTGATCGAGCATTACGACAAACAGAAGACAGAAAACAAATAGCGAGATATATTGTAGCAAACCCATTAAGAAAAAATATCATTGATAATATTAGTCAATATCCTTATTGGAATAGTGTATATTTATAACGCATTTTGTCGAGATAAGTCCCGACCTACTTAAAGCACCTGTGGGTCGTACTTCAGTGCGACAATTGATAATACATACAAAAGGGAATGTGTAATAAATGTGCGGTATAGCTGGCTTTAGCCAATTTCACAGTTCAATTGGAAATATAGACACCCTCAAAAACATGGGGCAAGCCATTTATCATCGCGGCCCTGATGCTGGTGCTGAATATATTGATGAACATATTGGCCTTAGCCATCGTCGATTAGCCATAATAGACTTAACTGATGCTGGCATTCAGCCAATGCAATCTTATGATGAACAATATGTTATTGCCTTTAATGGTGAAATATATAATTTCTTAGAAATCAGAGCTGAATTAGCCGCTAAAGGCTACCCTTTTAAAACCCATACAGACACCGAAGTAATTCTGGCGCTATACCATTATGAAGGCACAGAGCTACTTAAAAAAATTAATGGTATGTTCGCCTTTGCTTTATGGGACAAACAAAAACAGCAACTATTTATTGCCCGAGACCGAATCGGCAAAAAACCCCTTTATTACTATCTTGATCAACGCCAGCCCAATAAAGACATAGTGTTTGCTTCCGAGCTAAAAGCACTGTTGACGATAAAAGACATTCCTCAAGAAATACGCGTTGATGCGGTATATGACTTTTTTGCTTATCAATACATACCCGATCCAAAAACAATTTATCAAAATATACATAAATTAGAACCAGGACATTATTTAACTGTTAATAAAGAGGGTATTAACAAACATCAATATTGGGATATATCCTTTACCAAAACAATTGACGATTCAGAGCAAAATTTAAAAAAACAAGTGCAAGATCTTATCAGTCACTGCACCGAACAACGGATGATTTCAGATGTTCCTCTGGGCGCTTTTCTCAGTGGCGGTGTAGACTCAAGTGGCATAGTGGCCTTAATGGCTAAAACCGCGAAAAAAAACAATGCAGAGCCGATAACCACCTGCTCTATTGGTTTTGATGATGAAAAATTTGATGAAACAAAATTTGCTAAAATTGTTGCTGAGCAATATCACACTAATCATCATGAGTTGACTGTTCATCAAGATGTAGCCAATAGTTTAGAGCATATTGTGTCGTTTTTTGATGAACCCTTTGCCGATCCCTCTTTAGTACCCACTTTTTTCGTTTCTCAACTCGCTAGAGAAAAAGTAACCGTTGCTATCGCCGGTGATGGCGGCGATGAAGTTTTTGCTGGCTATGAAAAATACAGTATTGATCATATAGAAAACAAACTTCGCAATAAAATACCTAAGGTATTAAGAAAAAAGTTTTTTCCAAGTTTAGCGAAAACACTTAGCCACATTAATATTTCTGCTTGCCAGAAAGCCAGTTCATTATTAAATAGCTTAAGTGTTGAGCCCGCCATGGGCTTTTATATCACTAATTCATTTATCAAAGACGCTACTTGGCTAGCACTGGTTAACGATGAAACTGCCGCCGCATTAAATGATTATCATCCGTCAAAAATAACGACCGACTTTTATCACCAATGTGATGGCCAAGATCATCTCTCACGCATTCTCTATACCGATATGAAAACCTATTTACCCGGTGATATTTTAGTCAAAGTAGACCGAATGAGCATGGCTAATTCATTAGAAGTAAGAGCGCCTTTATTAGATCATCGTTTAATAGAATTTGCCGCCACCATACCATCGAAATTTAAATTTAATACCGCTAAAAATAAACCAGAAAAGAAGTATCTGCTAAAAGAGGCATTTAAAGACTACTTACCTGATGATATTTTGTACCGTAAAAAGATGGGTTTTTCCGTGCCGCTTGCTTCATGGTTAAGAAATGAACTAAGAGCAATTACCGAAGAACGCTTGCTTAACCGAGATAACGGTTTATGCCGTTTTTTCAAAAAAGAACAAATAGCGAAGTTATGGCAAGAGCACAAGAGCGAACAAAAAGATCATGCTACCGTACTTTGGAGCATGCTAATGTTTCAAATGTGGTGGGATAAGTATATGAGTAATAATTCAACTGCAACTACCGAGATTAAAGAGTAAACATGCAAAATAGGAATATTTCATTAGACTTTTTAAGATCCGTTGCCATATTAATGGTGTTTACTGGACATGCGGTCTTAAGCTATGGGGCTCCTGAAATACTTGCTCCTCTTCAATTCGGCGGTACAGGTGTCGACTTGTTTTTTGTGCTATCGGGTTGGCTTATTGGATACCAACTATTTAACGAATTGAAACAACATGGGAATATTGAAGTAAAACGTTTTTGGATAAGAAGGTGGATGAGAACATTACCTGCTTATTATGCAGTGTTAATGTTGACTATTATCCAGCAAATACTAACTAAAATCGACTTTGAAATTCCATTTAATTACTTCATTTTTCTGCAAAACTATAACCAACCATTTTCAATATTTTCTGTAAGTTGGTCTTTGTGTGTTGAAGAACAGTTTTACCTCGTTATTGCCCCCCTGATTGTCTTATTAGCTAAACTAACTCGCCAACAACGCACCTTGATATTGATTTTACTTATTGCTTTATCCACATTATTCAGGGGATTAGAGCTATATAGCAACTTAGAAGAGACTCATGTACGTTGGGATTGCTGCTTAATTGGCATATTGTTAGCAAATATTAAGTTTTCATACCCTAATTTTTGGCTACGTTTACTAAATATAGGCCCCAAGTTTGCGCTTATAAGTTTGTTTATATACTTAGGTTTTTATTATTTAAGATGGTTTCCCTTCGAATTTTCATTCCAACCAAGCAAATTAATACTCGCATTTATTTTTGGTAGTTGGATCCTTTGGGCAAATGTAAAAAAACTTTCGTTTGGTAATAAGATAAACCAAATAGTTTACTATGTTTCAACACGTTCATATGCAATTTATTTATTACATCCCGATGCTCTAGCAATTACTCGACGTTTATTTTCTGACCAACTTTTCATTATTTATATATTAATAGCTTTTATAATATCCTGTTGTGCGGCAGAGCTACTTTATCGTTTTATAGAGTTACCTTTTATGAATATGCGAAAGAGCTTCGGCGCATCTCAATCTCGGCCTAAATTAGAAACTAGCTCTGCGTAGGAAGTTACCTAAATGGAATGTCTGTGTTACCATAATTGTACGCCATCCCCCTTATTAAATAATAAATTAGCACACCAATAATATGATAGAAAATGGAAATTCAATCCCACATAAAGGTAAACTCACGTGCCAAATATGTATTGTTGGTGGCGGTGTAGCTGGTATTGTCTTAGCAAACGAACTTAAAGATCACTTCGAAGATATAATACTTGTTGAATCTGGCGAAATAAATTACCAACAAGAAAGTCAAGACCTTTATCAGGCGGAAAGTTTTCCATCTCCCTTACCCGATCCACACTACGCAAGACTACGATTTTTGGGAGGTAGCAGTAATCACTGGCAAAATAATACCTCTCCATTAGATCCTATAGACTTTGAACATAGAGAATGGATACCTAATAGCGGTTGGCCGATATCTTACAGCGATTTGTCTGTGCATTACATAAAAGCACAGTTTTATTGCGGTGTAGAAGCAGATGGTTATCAAACCAATTACTGGTCAAAGAAATTAAATAAGATCGACTTAGTAGCTAACTCAAAAATTTTAGAAACTCGCATAGCTAAAATGTCGAACCCTCCAGTTCGTTTTTTTGCACAGCATGGCCAAGCAATAGTAGATGCAAAGAATATAAGGATACTCACCAATAGCAACCTCGTTGATATTGATTATGACAAGCAAACAAAAAAAGCTAAAAGTATTGCCATTATAAATAACAAAGGTAATAGCTGTACACTGCATGCAGATACTTTTGTAATAGGTTTAGGTGGGCTCGAAAACGCTAGAATACTATTAGCATTTAATGAAAAATATGAAAATAAGCTAGGGAATCAAGGTGATAAAGTTGGCCGTTACTTCATGGAACACCCTACGCCTAGGGCCGCTCATTTATTTACCGAAAAACCAGAGAGTTTTGATTTTTATCAAGCTTCTCTTCTCGAAAAAAAATATGTCGTCGGCTTTCTAACATTATCTAATGATTCATTACGACAAAAAAAAACCACTAATCTAAGAATGCCAATGGTGCCCGTTAGCGAATATACCATTTCTGATGGCATATCTTCTTCCCATATATTAGGAAAAGCGCTATCTGATTTAACATTACCCGAAGACACGGCTTCCCACTTGTATAACATTATTTCTGATATGGATATGGTTCTTGAAGCAATAGCACGTAAGAAATTTGATTCGCATTTATTTGACGACGCTAATAACGTTGGTGGGTTTGAAATTCCTATGATGATGGAGCAAACACCAAGTGAAGATAATCGCATAAAATTAGGCACAAAACGAGATGCACTTGGCATACCTAAAATAATTATTGACTATAAAATCAGTGATTCAGATAAGAATAGATTATGGACATCCTTAGAAGTTGTGGCACAAGAAATAGGCGCTCAGTCATTAGGGCGATTAAAGTTACTTAAAAATCGTTCTAGTAGAATCTGGAATGATCAGCTCGGATTTAGTAATCATCATATGGGTACCACCCGCATGAGTACTACTCCAGAAACAGGAGTAGTTGACAGTAACCAACTAGTTTTCGGTACTGAAAATCTATATATTTCGGGTTCTTCCGTATTTTCTACCGGTGGTAATGTACCACCGACATTAACAATAGTAGCAATGACTATTAGACTTGCAGAGCATTTAAAAAATGGATAAAGGCAAAAGAATTCTATTAAAAGCACTGTCTGTATTTTCAGTGACAACAATCAGTGCCCCATTACTTGCTGGTTTAGGGTACAAACATCCAACTTCAACACATGAGCTATTTAACTTGGCTTTAAAAACTTGGCAAAAATCGGAAGATATATGCCCAGCATCATATATAGAACAAATAGGAATAAACAAAGTCAACTACAAATATATACAAAAAAATCAATTTATTGCTGGCGAAATTCTAGAACTTGATGGCTTAGTTCTCAGTAAATGTGAAGTTGCAAGCCTTGCCAATATAGCATTAATCATTAAGGAGCAGAACTAAACAATGTTTGGTTTATTAAGAACAATTCTTGCTATCAATGTTGTTGCTTATCATATTCTAAAGGTGCCAGCCATCGGGCCTTATGCTGTATATTCTTTTTTCATCCTAAGTGGTTTTTTAATGACCATGATAATGCAAAAAACATATGGTTATACTTTATTTGGCTTTAAAAACTATACATCAAACAGGCTATTAAGACTTTATCCAATTTATTGGATATTAATGATTGTTACCTTGCTAGTGATCTATTCTATTGGCAATGACATTACACAAAAATTTCATCCTAATTTGAGAATTCCTACAACTTGGAAGGAATTTCTTGCCAATACTTTAATGATCTTCCCAGGGCTAATGGAATACCCTACTCGTATATTGCCAGCGACATGGGCATTAACAATAGAGCTGTTTTTTTATCTATTGATTGGTTTAGGTATATCTAAAAATAGAAAAATAACACTTGTTTGGTTTATTAGCAGCATAATTTTTACATTCTATATGATGTTTTCCACCAAAGCCTTTGCATATGACTATAGTAATCTCCTAACGGCCTCCTTACCTTTTTCTCTGGGTGCGTTTATTTATCACTATAGAGAAGTGCTCTTTTCTTTATTAAAAAGAAGTTTTCCATTAAAAATTAGCTTGCCATTATTTATCTTAAATCTAGTGGTGAGTCTTTCGCTCCCATTGCTTGAAAATGATAGCTTAGTTTGGAAATTAGATTTCTTTTTTGCAACCTTAAATATAGCACTAACGGCTTGCCTTATTCTCCAGTTACAAAATATTAAAACCAATAAAAAATGGATGAAACTAGATAAAAAAATCGGCGACTATTCCTATCCGATATACATATTTCATTGGAGCGCAGCTTTGATCGTTTTCTGGTTACTTACAGTGCAAAATATTCAAATATCAAAGCCCAATAACGATATAGTTATATTTTTAGGCGCATTAGTTATTTCCTATATAATCGGATCGTTTGTAAACAAATTCAATGATAAATATATTGAAAGACTAAGAAAAAAAAATAGAACGGTGAAAGATGCAGGGAGTTTAACTAAAATATGAGAGATGTTGTTGTTCTAATAATTATTGCTTTTTTTTTAATTATAGCATTTCGAAGTAGTATTGGCGGAATGATCTCTTACTGGTGGTTTGCTATTTTTAGACCACAAGATTGGATCTACATGGACATTAACAGCTTTCGATTCCCGATGATCGCCACACTTTTATTTTTCATACCATCAATGTTCCGTGGCAAATATCCTATATTGAAAGACAATATCGCGGTATTAATGATAGTTTGGTTTTTACTAATGGTGCTCTCAAATACCATTAATGGCTGCAGTGATATTTTCTTAAAAATCGAGCCGCTACAGTATATGTTCCTACTAATTTTTGCCGTGCTACTTTCAGTGAGTGTCGTTGAAAATAAGCAACACCTACTATATTTGATAGCAATTGTTGGTTTATCATTAGGATTTCATGCGGGAAAAGCAGGAATAAGTGCAATAATTGGTGGCGGTTATACTAGTTACGGTTCTTCGAATATGGGAGGTATATTCTCAGGGAGTAATGCTTTTGCAATGGGTAGTGGTATTCTACTATTTTTCCTTATTTTTATCTACCAGCAATGCTCAAATAGCACCTCAAAAAAATTGTTCCCAAAGTACTTAATCTTTCACCTGAAATTATTTTCAGTTGCTATGTTATTACTCTTTATCGGCACTATTTTTAATATTATAACTTTGTCTTCTCGAGGTTCCGCCATAGCAACATTTTTGGCGTTAGTTTTGCTTTTTATATTAAATGGAAAATGGCTTAAAAAAGCATTCTTAATGGTGCCTGTGTTAGCCATTATTTTTACAGTTGTTCCTCTTCCTGAGGGTTATGAACAACGTATTGAGTCGGCTTTTGCTGATAAGGAAAATTTGGATGCGTCTGCTGCATCAAGACCCCACTTTTGGCAAGTAGCAACTAAAATGACTCAGAGTTATCCTGTAGGCGTAGGTCCCGGTTGTTTTCGAGAATATTACGATCTATTTGATCATTCCGATGGCCAATACAAACGTGCTCGAGATGTTCATAGTAGTCATTTTCAGGTACTTGCTGAGCTAGGTTATTTAGGCATTGTCACTTGGATACTCTTATTTTATTGTACTTACCGTCGATTATTTAAACTTCGTAGATTGGTTAAGACACATGAAAAAAACATTGAAAATCCAATGTATTATATTCAACTATGCAATGCAATTATTTGCAGTATTACCGTATACCTTATTGGCGGTTCGCTTTATTCTCTAGCATTCAACGATTTAATCTGGCTAAATTTTGGCATTACTATCATATTGACAAAGTTAATAAAGGGAGAAGTATCTTCAATATCAACAAACGTTCGGGAGCCTAGTAAAGTCTAAAATTATAGACCAATAGCCAACCAACTTAGTGATGCTTGAGACATTCGCGTATCACACCATGTATGGAAGCTAAGCACAAAAGAACTTGTAGTGATATTGCTTACCGCTGCTTTTAATCGATGATCCGGTCCGTTCGCGAAATCTAACGTTTGAAAAGATGCCAATACATGCGGTATTGAAAGAAATGGCGAATCGAATTTGATTATATTTTCAACAATACCCTTTTTGCCATTACATTGCTTTGACTGCATCAATTCAGGAAATTGTTGAGTAGATAGACTAACATCACCACTTTGAACCTGCATCAGATTCTGTTCACTACGAACACCATTTACTAGCCCATTAATTAAGGATAATTGATTATTAATCGCTGTATCTTTTCTTTTTATATTATTTATTAAGCGATCTATTTCCTGTTGTTGATTTAAAAGTTTATTAGCAATGTTGGTACTTGAATTTGTTAAGGTATGTTGTACGATATTTTCTACTTTAGACGGTAGTACAAATAGCATAGCTAACAGGATAACAAAAACGCTGCTACTAATTAATATAATTGGGAAAAACTGTTTTTTTATCATGAGTTATCTTATAAACATATAGTGTTAATTTTCATAATTTAAAGTAATATCAGTATCATGTAAACATGTTAATAACTATTCCAAATAATGTGTCTTGATTCAGCTGAAAAAATAAAATGAAAAAAACAAATATAATGCACATAACCTTTGATATGCGTATCGGAGGTACTGAAATGGTTATTAAAAATATCATCGATGGCAGTGATACTAATTTATTTACAATGGCTATTCTCTGTATAGAGTCTCCCTTAGGTCCATTTGCTGAAGATCTTAAAAAAGACAATATTCGTTTTTTCGAACTTAACCGCCAGCCAGGTTTTGACATAAATTTGATTAAAAAAATTCGCAGTCTAATAAAAGATAACAAAGTCGACATCATTCATTGCCATCAATACACGCCTTGGGTTTACGGTGTTATTGCCGCTGCGTTCAGCAAAACTAAAGTGATTTTCACCGAACACGGTAGGTTTTATCCAGACTCAAGCACTTGGAAGCGAAAACTTATCAACCCCATACTGAACATGTTTACAGATCAAGTTACCGCTATTTCTAAAGCGACTAAACAAGCATTGATTGAATTTGAAAATATTCCTGACAAGTCTATTGAAGTAATATACAACGGGATAACACCTTTAGAAGTAATTCAATCTGATGTAGAAAAATTAAGGGTTGAACTAGAAGTACCTGACAATCATACAATTCTCGGCACCATCGCCCGTTTTGATCCAATAAAAAATCATCCCATGATGCTAAAAGCATTCTCCCAAGTAGTAAAGCAACAGCCAAACACCACCTTAATCATTGTTGGTGATGGTGAAGAGCGTGCCAATATAGAAGCTTGCATCAACAAGCTACACATTAATAAAAACGTAATTTTATCTGGCTATCAAACAAAACCACAAAATTACTTAGCACTTATGGATATTTACTTGTTATCATCTTTTAGCGAAGGAACTTCAATGACATTATTAGAAGCGATGTCATTAAGTAAGCCCTGTGTAGTTACCGATGTTGGTGGTAACCCCGAAGTTATTATTGATGGTGAAAATGGTTTTGTAACACCAAATGACGATATCCTAATGTTTGCAAAAGGAATTACAAAAGCAGTGCATTCAATATTAAATACCAATCATTTAGGGCAAGCATCTAAAAATCGATTTGAATCATTGTTTTCAGAAAGTAATATGAACCAACAATATCATAGCGGTTATAACGCATTAATAACTAAATGTAGGTCAGAATTCATTCCGAAAAATAAGGATATTTAAATAAATATTATGAGTTTAAGTAATAAATTTAAAAAAAAATTATTGAACCTTTTATTAAAGTGTATAAATAATGCAAAAATCCAACAAAGTCTGCACGATTCTATCAAATTATCTAAACAAGACTTAGGTCGTCTCCGTAATGAAGAGACCCCGTATGATCACTTTATAAATAATGAATCAAATAATCTAATAACATCTGAACGTGATGACATAGTCTTCATCACTAGCCGTTTTAGAAGCGGCTCAACCCTACTATGGAATATATTTAGAAACATTGATGGCTGCACATCATATTACGAACCATTCAACGAACGTCGTTGGTTTGACAAAACAACTAGAGGCGAGCATGTTGATTCAACTCATATTGGGGTAGACGATTACTCAAGCGAATATGATGATATGGAACACTTAGGTCAATATTATAAAGAAAACTGGATCAGAGAAGGTTTGTTCATGGATGCCAATACTTGGGCACCTGATATGAAAGCATACATTTGTGAGTTAATTAATAAAGCCGAAGGTCGCCCGGTTTTACAATTCAACCGTATTGATTTTCGTTTACCCTGGTTAAAACAGCATTTCCCTAACGCAAAATTTATTCACCTACACCGTCATCCCAGAGATCAATGGTATTCATTTCTAACTGACAAAAAATTGATGACCAAAGATAACATTGAAAACACCTACATAGATGGTTTCTATTTAAATTCATGGTGTGATGATTTAGCAAAACATTTCCCTTTTTTAGACCAGAGAACGACTACACATCCCTACCAACGCTTTTACTATCTCTGGAAGTTATCTTACCTGTACGGTAAAAAAGAATCTGATCAGAGTATTAGTCTTAAACAACTTACACAAGACCCAAATAATGTTTTACAAGGCATCTTCACAGAGTTAAATATCGATAATAAACACCTTAAGAAAGCGGCATCTGTTATAGAGAAACAAGGTGTAGATAAGTGGAAAGAATTTGCCGATAATGACTGGTTTGAAAAACTTGAAAAAGAATGTGAATTAGAACTTACCACATTTCTTAATTCGCTAAGTGCTGGTTAAGCAATCATTATTATAATGGATATTGCCAGAGGGCTGGCCGCCTTACGGGTATTTTTTTACCATAAAAAACAAATAGTTGAACAATCACCCCCTTTATTATATGAACTAGCGAAATATGGATATTTGGGTGTACCAATGTTTTTTGTTATTTATGGGTACGTAATAGCACATTCAGCTGAAGCATCTTTGTCAAATGGTTCTGATATTCAAGAACAATTCAATGCCATTAATCCAGTGTACTGGTCATTAGCAATTCAATTTTACTTGTTAGTATATCTAGCCCTACACTGCAAAAAATATTCTATAACAATTCTATTAATAGTTACTGCTGCAAGCTTTTTGAACCAAGTATTAGTCAGTGAATTGAACGGTGGTCTTTTCATTCATTATTGGCAAATGTTCGCTTGTGGACTTGCTTTAGCTTATTTACATAAGGGCAGTATTTACTTTCAGAAGATAATAACCAAACGCACTCTAATAATGTCATCATTCTTGAACATAATAATACTTATTTCGTTGTTAACTTATATTAGTTTCAATTCGATTATATCCAATTTTTCATTTGCCGTTGTCTTTGTATTAATGTTATGGGTAGTGTCGCCATTTAAAGAGGTTCTAATGCAAATAAAGCTGGGAGGGATAACAAAATACTTTCTAGAAATGTTCATAATTTTAGGCACTATATCTTATTTAATCTATCTTCTCCACGCCAAACCTTATCAAATACCCGAAATGTTTGTTCGCCAGATTATAGAACCCAATAACATCACCTATGGGATATTAACAATTGTTCTAACTATAATACTTTGTGCTCCATTTTATTATTTTATTGAGCGAAAATTTATGAGTGAAAATCATTCAAAAACACATAAAAATCTAATTTATTGATATTTAGTAGAGACAAATAAATGACAAAGAAAACCTTATTAATAAGTGAAATATTTCCACCAATAAATGGCGGTAGCGGCCGTTGGTTTTGGGAGCTTTATAACCGCTTACCTAGAAACGAATATCTTATTGCTGCTGGCACAACTGAAAATGACAAAGCATTTGATAAAACCCATGACTTGAACATTCAGCGTATAAACCTTACATCGCCAAGCTGGGGAATAAAAAGTTTAACCGGTTTAAAATTTTACTGGCGGGTATTTAATAACCTTAGAAAACTAATTAAACAACATAAAATAACGACGATTCATTGTGGGCGTTGTTTACCTGAAGGTTTTATCGGCTATATATTTAAAAAAGTATTTAATATCCCTTACGTCTGTTATATCCACGGAGAAGACGTAGAAGCAGCAGCAACTAGCCGAGAGCTAAGTTGGATTGTACTTAAGGTGCTTTCAAACGCTTCAAGGTTGATTTGTAACAGCCAAAATACAGCCAATTTAATTCTTAATAATTGGCAAGCAAACCCAGATAAAACGGAAATATTAAATCCTGGCTGCGATACAGAGCGGTTTATTCCTGCCGAAAAAAATGACGATGTTAAAGAATCTTTAGGCTGGAAAAATAACCGAGTTATTTTAACTGTCGGTCGCCTTCAAAAACGTAAAGGCCAGGATATGCTTATAAAAGCATTACCGGAAATCAAAAAATCCATTCCAAATGTTCTATATGCCATTATTGGTGACGGTGCAGAAAAACAAGAATTGGAAGCATTAATACAAAAATTATCACTTCAGGATAATGTCATGTTTATGACAGAAAACAGCGATGAAAAAATGATCCTCGCTTACCAACAATGTGATGTTTTTACTCTACCAAACAGAACCTATAAACAAGACATTGAAGGTTTTGGTATGGTATTAGTTGAAGCACAAGCATGTGAAAAACCAGTAGTTGCCGGTGACTCAGGCGGAACAGCTGAAACTATGATAATTGGTGAAACAGGCTTTATTATAGATTGTACTAAACCAGAGCCAATAGCAGCTAAACTGACTGAGTTATTACAAAACCCTGAACAATGTAAAGTAATGGGTAAAAAAGCCAGGGAGCATGTAAAAAAATCATTAGACTGGAAAGTTCACACCGAAAAAGCTAAAACACTTTTTAATACTTAATTATAAATAATAGACATAAGCTTTAAATTTTATCATTAGAAAAAACAATATTTATGGAAATATCATGACAAAGGTTCGTCGCGCTTTAAAGTTTTCAATCATCGCAAACCATTTAGACAGTCTTTTAAACTTAATAGCTGTTGTTATTATTGCCCGGATCCTGACTCCTGATGAGTTAGGTATATTTGCTATTGCCAGTTCAATAGTTATTATTGCAAATTCACTAAAAACATTCGGCGTAGGCAATTATCTAGTTAAAAAAGCTGAACTAGGAAAAAATGATATTAAATCAGCTTTAGGGCTCAACTTCATAATTTCTGTAACTCTCGGACTTATATTAGCCTTAGCAGCATATCCTGCCCAAATTTTTTATGAAAAAGATGATATAGGACTGCTGATGTTAATTCTCACAATCCCATTCTTTGTTTCACCATACGCAGCAAATGGCTTTGCACTATTAACCAGAGATTTCAGGTTTGATACTATATTCAAAATAGGTATTATTACACAGGCATCCAATCTGATCATGACCATAGGGCTTGTTTATTTAGGCTTTAGTTATTATGCACTTGCAATTTCTATGGCCGTGCAATCAATTATACAAACCTTCCTGGTACGCATTTTTGCCCCCGACTCAATGGAATGGATACCCAGATTTAAAGAAATGAAACACATAGCTAAATTCGGCTTTTATGTGACATTCAGCAACTTGTTCAACAAGATGAATATGATATCCCCTGACCTGATCATTGGTAAAATGGGCACGCCAACTATGGTCGCATATTATTCCAGAGGCTTAGGATTAATCAATTATATACACACTACACTTGCAATGGGCATTATGCAGGTAGCACTTCCATATTTCACTGATAGTAAAAAAAATGGGATGAGTATTGAGGACGCTTATTTAAAATCGACAGCGCTCATAAATGGTCTATTATTACCTGCTTTCGTAGTTGCATCTGTCATAAGTAAGACATTGGTTTTATTTGTCTTTGGTGACCAATGGACAGAAAGTGCAGGACTAGTGGCTACACTTTGTTTTTGGGCATTTTTCAATAATATACATCCGCTTGTTTCTACGCTTTTAATTGCTGAAGACAAGGAAAAACACATGTTTATTGTTAATTTAATTTTTACAATCATCACAGTAATAACTATATTCATTGCTTTCCCTTCTGGACTTAATGCTATAGCACAAGCCATGATTGCAGTTTCTTTCGTCTATTTTATTACAATAAATGTAGTACTCACTGTCTATATGAAATTTTCAACACTGAAATTTATGCGATCGCAAATTAAGAATTTTATTCTTTGTTTAGGGTGTTATGCCATAGCCACCGGAATTACAAAAATAGATTTATTTATTGAGGCAACCACTTTAATTCAAATGCTTGTATTTTTATTGTTGATGGGAATTACATGGATATCGATCATATTTATGATTAAACATCCACTTCAGCAAGAATTTAAAAAAGTTTTTTTGTAAAGAAAATTAAAAATAAGCCTCTCAAGTCTGATATTATTACTAGGAAATTCAGAGAGGCATAAATCTACCCTTGGACATTAAGTAAGAGGTTTATTCATGGACCAATCACCAAAAGAATTATTAATAGGCTTAACTGAACAACATGGAATGGCTGTTGAACAGGTTAATTATCCTCCCCAAAATATAAACTATATATTTTTAGAATACCTAAACAAAGGTCATCCTGTTATGCATAGCCCTCTTAAAGGATTTATGAGTTCCTTTGATGAAGGCGATTGTGATGCTATTGAGGCCATATTAACGCCAGCAAAAACTAAGAAGCCTTGGTTTTACTCTTTAGCTATGTATCAGGAAGCCTTGGCATTCTCATTTTTGGGGTTACCTATCCCAAAAATGATTAGAGCCAAATATATGGAATACCTCTTTTCTCAAGACAACTTTAAAAAGCTGATTTTTTGGAGCGAGGCGGGGAAAAAAACCCTAACAAGTTATGGTAATGTGACTAACTCGGTAATTTTAGAAAAATCAACCGTTGTTTATCCCGCAATACGCAGTGTTGATGAACAGTTTATCCAATATAAAAAAGACCCGATAAATTTACTTTTTAATGGAAACTTTTTTATTAAAGGTGGCGTTAACGTTGTAGATGCTTTTGAAATTATGCAAAAAGAATATCCTTCACTTCAACTCACTTTATGTTGTGATGAAGATATCGATTTTCATACGGGCGATGAAGAATTAAAGCAAAAGTACCTTAAAAAAATAAGAGAAAATAAAAATATAACCATGGGTCGAGTACCAAGAGATACATTTCTCAATAAATTATTACCCAATACAGATATTTATGTATTGCCTACTTATGGTGACGCTTTTGGTTTTGCTGTACTAGAGGCAATGGCTTATGGAATACCGGTAATATCTACTAACTACATGGCTATTCCTGAGATGATGGTGCAAGGTGAAACGGGTTATATGATAAATATATCTCAATATGATTGCCTTAAAATGTTTAAGGGCTGTTATGTAACCATCCTGCCTTTAGATTTCAGCAATTATGTTACCAACACACTGGTTAAGTATTTAGCGGAATTACTTTCTTCAATTGAAATAAGAAAAAGTTTTGGTGCAAAAGCGATTGATATTACCAAATCTAAATTTTCATTTGAGCAAAGAGCCCAACGAATGCACGACATCTATAGAAGCTCCTTGTAAAAATTACACCCTAAATTCTGAAGTAATTTGAACTTGGATAATTCAAAATTATTGTAATGACTTTATATTTGTGAGATTAACTTTTTTAGATCTAACCTATTGAATTAAAATTAATAACTGCCATCCATAGCAGTTTGCTATCAAGTTTAACTATTAATTTATTTTATAAACATAAAACAAAGGAGGTCTGCTATATAAAGCTGTTGTATCGCCGTCCTTTAAAGAAACGTATAACAAGCCACTGTCAGCATCATAACTTGCTCCTCTTAGCTCTGCATTTATAGGGGTATCAAACTTACCATATTCATAAGGACGAACGTCATGGGGTTCCATCAGGCCTTGTTTAACTTTAAGTAAGTCACTTACATGCCATAACCAAATATAATTATATCTTTCAGCAGCAATAAATGGGCAAGGCCCTCCACAGAGATTACCATCATTTTGAGTTATCTTATAACCTAACCCTGACTCGTGACCACCAGAGTATCCCAATGTTACATAGGTGTTGCTTCCAGGCACAATAAAACCATGTGATGCTCCAGAGTTTCTTGTCCAAAGATCATTTTGTAAATCCTTGTTGTAAAGAATATCATCCTGATTTATAGACCCTTCACCATAAACCGTCTTGTCATACAATATATTTTGAGGGTAGTTAAAATCCAGTAATACTCCGCTTTTTATTACTGTGCCATGTTTGGCGTTGATTAAGCTATCTACATCCGTAAGGACAAACGCTGATGGACCAACCGATAGCCTAGAAAGTATAGCGCCAGCAGAGAAACCACTTACATAGCGGCCACCTAAACTTTGCTGCCACTCTAATGGGATAGGCGTAATCCAACCCGCCGCATGCATAGCACCTTCAAATTCAAAAGGTCCAATAATCTTACTTGTAGACAAATTATTTGCATCCTGAAATACCACCGTAGTATCGGTTTCCGAACCAGAAGCATCGTACCAATCCATATAATTGGCGATTAGTTTACCTTCAATTAAAGCCAGTCCTGTGATTCTGAAACGTTGGTCAATACCAGTATCAACACGACCAGTTTCGTGAAAATCTACAAAACCTTGAATTATATTTTCTTGTACTTTAAAGTCAGCCATATTTTGGCTATTTACAATTTCAGGTATGGCAAACTCAGCGATAGCCTGTTCTCTACTGTGCCCTACAATAAATAGGGAATGATTTGTTGGGTTGTATGCTATAACCCCAGGAGCATAACTTAGATTAGTGTAATTTGAATCTCCAAAAACTTCACCTGAAAATCTAAAGCCGCCTTGATATTCAAAAGAATCAATAGTTATTTCAGTAAAAAAACTACACGTTTCATTTTTGAAAGTCCCGCTCCATTCATCAAAACTGCCATCGTTACAAGTTCGAATTTGAGTTTCTTCTTCACAAACTTGGTCGCCCGTTACATTCAGCAGTTGATAGCTGATTCGCTGTTCATTTTCGTTATGTGCTATCAATCCACAAGAAAAAAAATTAGTTACTGTATCTACACTACAAGATTCAAATTGAAATGTGCCACTCCGTTCATTAAAAATGCCATCATTACATGTACGGGACTGCACTTCTTCTTCACAAACATTATTGTGTGAAACAGATGAAGTTTTATAGCGTAATTGTTGTTCGTTTTCTCCGTGAGGAGTTGCGCCACATGATAGTTCAGTTACTATTTTTTTACTGTCTGCGATGCCTGCTGTTTGACTATTATCCTGGCATGCTGAAACAGCAATTATAATGATGCTAGCAAGTATTAATCGGTACATTGAAGGTCTCTGTTCTATAGATTTCAAACTCACTGTGAGCAAACATAATAATGCTAAAGTCAATACTTAGGTGGTGGATAGTATCATGTAATCATTACCAATGATTACTATTTCTTATTTATTCATTTTCTAGAGGTCCAGTTAACAATCACTATATATTTATCTATTTTTACTATTTCATATATTTTCTGATATAGTTACTTCAGCTCGAAGCGCTTACTCTTTTAGGTTAAATAAAGTAACAGTAGTAGGCTTTCGAGCCCCCATTTCCGTCTAAAGAAAAATCGACCATAAAAAAACAAAGTGAATAAAGTGAATGATCTTATATTTCTATTAGACAATAAAACGGACGTTTTTTTTAAAACACTTGCCGCTTTAATTGTTAGTAGTGTTATTTATCTGGCGGCCATATTTCCTGTGGCTAATCTGTATATTGTAATTTCTTTATTATTTTACGTTTTGTTCCTACTGCGCCAACCCACTTGTTGGTTGATTGTTTTACCTATAATTACAGTTGTGTTGCATTTAACACCATGGTCGGGCCGATTCATATTTAATGAATTGGACTTTTATATCTATATCACTATTGGGGTGCTTTTATTTAAATTTCCATTAGTTTACTTTCCGACACTAAACAAAAAACACCTATTAGTTTTATTGTTTAGTTTTCTGTCCATTTATTCTATAGGCCTTATACCAGAGGACATAACTGGCAGTTTATTAACCAATCCATACCATTCGAGTTTACTAAAATATAAAGTTGGCAAAGGGATAATTTGGGCAGCAATATTAGCTTGGTTTTTTCATTCTCAATATCAAAAAAACCAAGACAATGTAATAAAACATCTCATTTACGGTAGCTGCATATCAGCATTCTCATTATTTATTATCATCCTTTGGGAAAGAAATTTTTTAACTGCTTTTGAAAACAGTGCCTCTTGGTACCAGGTGTTAAGTTCGCTGCTTGATATAACAAGCACATATAGAGCAACTAGCATCATGTCTGACATGCACACTGGGGGCGAGAGTTTAGATGGTATTTATCTGCTTTTATTCCCATTACTTTGTTTTGGTATAAGTTACTTCAAGAGTAATTATTTAAAACTATGCTGCTTACTTGCACTACTCTGTGTTTTCTATTGTGTATTAGTTGGCTTTACAAGAGCGACATATGTAAGTGTATTAATATCGATAGTATGTTTTATTTTATTGATGATGAAAAAATCGGACTGGAAAAAATATAAAACGTTAGGCGTATTATATTTTTTGACTTTTATCCTTACATTTATTTTGTATAGTACTTCTGGTTATTATTCGATACTTTCGTTAACTCTATTACTTATTAGTTCCACTTTATTATTTTCTTATAAATCGAAAGTTGCTAATTATTTTTATTTTTTATTAATGACGTTGATATCACTCTCTTGTTATGTCGCATTAAAGGGTTATACCGATAGTCAATGGGTGGAACAAAATTCACAGAATTTATTCACACTTATTACTATATGTAGCTTACTTGTAGTTCTTTCAATAATCATTAGCTATAAACACACCAACCTTTCACCATTAAAAAGCTCTTTATCTATTAATGCTCTATTTTTACTCGCTACCTTTGTTGCCATTCTAATGTTTGCAGGCAGCCATATGAAACAACGAATGACTAATATCAACTCAGATTTACATACAAGAATGATTCACTGGAGTAATGTAATTGATTCATCTAACCAAGATCTAAAGAGTTATATTTTAGGAAACGGATTAGGAAGTTTCCCTCTAAATTATTTAGTTTCAAAACCCGATTTAGTCAGAACTGTAGGTACTTTCTCTACAGAGCAAAATGCCAATGGCGAGAATGTTTTAATATTAGGTAGCGGTAAAGACTTAGCATTTGGTCAACGACTCCATATATATCCTAATATTGATTATAAAGTAGAGTTAGAAATTCAAAGTAAAAATAATACAATCATTAACATCTCTTTATGTGAAAGAAACTTAATAGTCTTTGACCGCTGGACAGTAAACTGTGAATGGCGTCCTTTAGCGATAACGGCTTCTCAATCGTTCCAGTTTGTTTCTGTCACTATAAATTCTAAAAATGTGGGGCTAGAAACCAATCCCCTTAAAAGATGGCCAACTGTTTTTTTATTACGTAATGACGCATCCACAGAACTATTAGCTATTAGAAATATAAATGTAACTGACTCGTATGATAATCAATTAATAAAAAATGATGACTTTCAACTTGGCCTAGACCATTGGTTTTTTTATCATGATTTTGAACATTTGGCTTGGCATATTAAAAATATTTATTTGTCTATTTATTATCAATTAGGTGCCGTTGGAATATTATTGTTTTCTATTTTGGTAGCGGTCGGCGTTCATAATACCCTGAACTCTGAAGGCACTAACAAACTACTTAATACAGCTTTTTTGAGTATTACATTAGGCTTTTTGGCATTTGGTTTGTTCGGAGACCCACTTGATTCGCCTCGTGTTAGTTGGTTTTATTATCTAACTCTATTTAGTTTAGTGATGAATAAAACGAAACCTTAAAAATTATCAAAGTGTCCTATGCCATTAGACCAGATCAAAAGTTACTGGATTTGTTGATGTTAACAATAATGACAATGGCCATCAAATAACTTAGCTTTTTTGCTACTTTTTTACTTAACGATTTAATGGGCATTATTTATTTTTGCTTTTATTATCAAATGTGTTGATGTTTTAACCCTAAATAATACACAATATAAATCTAACTAACACTGCAACCACAAGAATAAATTCAAAAATATTGTAGGTCAGCATTTATTCTGACAAAATAATTATTTGTCGCACTGAAGTACGACCTACAGGTGATCATATTAAATTAAATAATGATTCCTGCACAACCTACATTGCCACAACAATAAATAGAGATTAACATTGAATATCTTAGTCATTTCCCACCGCATACCGTATCCCGCGAATAAGGGCGAAAAGATTAGAACCTTTAATCAAATTAAGTATTTAGCAGAATTGGGTCATGATATTCATGTTGTAGCCCCTATTGAAGACGCTACCGAGATTGAATTTGCTGAACAGCTTGCCAAATTCAACAACATTTCAGTTAGCACCCAACAACTGCCACCGAAAGCGCTAAGACTGTTAAAAGGTGTATTGTTAGGAGAATCATTAAGTGTGGCTAATTTTTATTCGGTAAAGCTGCAACAAAAAATAAACCAGTTAATTCAAGTTAACGCCTTTGATTATATATTGTGTACAAGTTCAGCGGTTGCCAAGTATGTGTATAACAATAATTGTGCTTATAATGTACAGTTATTAATGGATTTTATGGATTTAGATTCTGACAAATGGCAACAATATGCCGATAAATCGTCAATTCCAATGCGCTGGGTTTATCAGCGAGAAGCGACAAAGTTAGCAAGCTATGAAAATACTATACAAGAAAAATTTAACGCTTGTTTTTTTATCGCCGATACCGAAGTGGCACTTTTTAAAAAACAAGTTCCTCATGCAAGTAATGTATTTCCTTTAGGGAATGGCTTAAATACTAAAGAGTTTTATCCTGCTAAGATTGCACCACAAAATGAAAATCCCGTTTTTATATTTACCGGGGTTATGGATTACAAACCCAATGTTGATGCCGTATTGTGGTTTGTTGAACAGTGCTGGCAACAACTGTTATCTCACTTCCCGTCGGCTCGTTTTATTATTGCAGGGATGAACCCAAACTCAGAGGTTCAGCAATTGTCGTCTATCGAGGGAATAGAAGTCACTGGTTTTGTTGATGAGATTTTACCTTATTATCATCAAGCGGATTACTTTGTTGCACCGTTTAGATTAGCCCGAGGCGTACAAAATAAAGTATTACAAGCTTTTGCTTGTGGTTTACCGGTTATATCAACACCTATGGGCGCTGAGGGTATTACTTGCCGCGATCAACAAGAAATATTATTAGCAAACACTCCTAATGAATTCATTGAAAAGATTTTATTTCTCGAAGAAAATGCTCAGTTAAGAAAGAAGATATCTGATTCGGCATTATCATTAATTAAAAATGAATACTCGTGGCCAGGAAAATTAAAGCCGCTTCAGGATTTAATAGCGAAATAGTATATGTTCTCAGGGATCTGTCGCAATAAATTACGACCTACATATACTATTCAGCAAGTCCTACACCTTTCCGTTCGTCCTGAGCGCGGAGCAGTCGAAGGAAGCTTACCGAAAGGGATCTGTCGCACAAAAGTGCGACCTACATATATTATTCAGCAAATCCTACCCATTTCTGTTAGTCCTGAGCGCGGAGCAGTCGAAGGGAGCTTGCCGAAAGGGATCTGTCGCAATAAAGTACGACCTACATTCACTTTAGAGTATTTAATTTGAAGAATTTAATTAAGCAAAGTTTATTTTTAATCTCAGCAGTCATAGCGGCACCTTTCACTTTGCTATATTTGACACTGAACTCTGTATTAAAAAGTGATGCGGTTTTCAGCAGTTTTTCTCAACTATTAAGCCTATTACCGGGAAAAACAGGTGCTTATTTACGGGCGGGTTTTTATCGATTCACGATGAATTATTGCAGTAAAGACGCGGTAATATCTTTTCTCGTTTTATTTTCTCAACGCGATACTGAAATTGAGTCGGGTGTTTATATTGGACCACAATGTAATATAGGTAAATGCAAAATAGGCCAAGACACCCTGCTTGGCAGTGGCGTTCATATAATGAGTGGTAAAGGACAGCATAATTTTGATGATTTATCCAAGCCGATAAAAGATCAAGGTGGGACTTTTGAAAAAATGACCATCGGAAAAGATTCATGGATTGGCAACGGCGCCCTTATTATGGCAAACGTAGGGCAACATTGCGTAGTCGCAGCTGGCGCTGTGGTTATTGATGATGTGGCAGATTATTCAATTGTTGCCGGCAATCCTGCTAAGGTTATTAAACAAATAAATGACTAGCATTAGCGCAAATAAATCAATATTGATACTTTTGGCGCTATTGTGCTCTACCTTGGCTAATGCGATTACCATAGATACTGAGGCTATATTCTTAGCAAAATTGCAACCTCAGGTAAAAATACCTGACTATTATAAAATATATAATGTGCGCAATGCTAATGAAGTATATCAAGCCTTAAATAAGGCTCATCAAGTTGGTGGATATGCTGCAATTTTATTCGCTGATGGTATTTATCATCTTAAGCGCACTATAAATATTTCAGCCGACAATATTATGTTGTTATCTACATCAGCCACTCCTGTTAACACTATATTGCGTGGCAATGGCATGAAGTCAACCAAAGGTGTTGAAAACCTCATCAGAGTAAGCGGAAAACACTTCGTTATTGATGGTTTAACGCTTGAGCAGACCGGTAACCACCTTATCCAAATCGCAGGTGAAAATGGTGCCATTAACCCTATTATTCGCAACACCATATTACAAGATGGCTACGAACAATTACTAAAAGTTACTTATAGTAGAAAACATAGTGACAGGTTTTCTACTAATGGCTTAGTAGAAAATTGCCTGTTTCGCTATACAAATGGCATAGGGCCAAACTTCTATATTGGCGGTATTGACGCACATGGCATTAAAAACTGGCAAATAAAAAATAATATTTTTGAAAACATTGCTAGCCCAAATAAATATATTGCCGAACATGCCATCCATTTATGGAATGATACTGCTCATAATACTATTAAAAACAATCTAATTATTAATTCAGATCGCGGTATTGGCCTTGGTATGAGGCTTAAAAAGCACAACTATAATACTCATTCTAACTTTGCGGGAGTGGTAGAAGGTAACATTATTTATCATGCCAAAAACAATCATGAATTCGCCGATGTCGGCATTATTTTAGAAGATAGTCCCGAAACGATTATTCGGGATAATTTCATCTACTTTGAGCACGATTACCCTAACGCGATAGAGTTTAGGTTTAACAAAACCATTGATGTGCTGATAAGTAATAATGAAACTAACCGTGGTATCGTACTAAGGAACCATGCTCAAGCGCTTATTATTAACAATCGCATTGCTGAACTAACTAAAAGTAGCTTGATATTAGCTATAGCAGCACTGACGAGTAAAGCTGCGGTGTTGTCGCAATGAATTACGACCTACACGGCAATTTGTCACAATGAATTACCACCTACATAGGCAATTTGTCGCAATGAATTACGACCTACATAGGCAATTTGTCACAATGAATTAACACCTACATTTTTTTGTTAATCTGCTATGCCAATAATGTCATATTGTTGCAGCGGGAACTGCTGATAAAATGCTTTGGAACGATCTACTTGTTTGTTATCTAGAATAGGTACCAACCAAGTAAAATCTCTTAACTCTTCAGCTTCCTTAAATAACTCTTCCGGTGTTTGTTTATCTCTAGTCAAAACATCAGGATGAAGCTCTAACAAAAGCACTATTTTTTCCGCTTGCTGTATTGTCTTTTTCGCCCCAGAAAAAACTGCTTTTTCTTGGCCTTCAACATCAATTTTAATGGCTATATTTTTCGCTATAGCAATATTATTATCATCAATAAGCGAGTCTACCGTGGTAACTTCAGTTTTCCCTGTTGAGTTATTAATTAAGTGACCTTCGTGATCAGAGCCTTGCGCGCTATTAAAGCTAAATAGCCCATAACCATTAAAATTAGAAATAGCTTTATTAAAAGCAAAATGCCTGGCCGATATATTTAATAAATTTTGCTTAAGCACATTAAATACACTTGGATTAGGCTCTAGCGCAATAATTTGATTAACACCTTGGCAATGCTTATTAACTAAAGCCGAAACCACCCCTACATCAGCACCTAAGTCAATAAAGTCAAAATGTTTTAATTCGTCATTTAGCACTTGAGTAAAAGGTAATATTTCTTCTAAGTAATAATTTTCTGGGCCATAGTTTTTCCAAAAGCACCATTGATCCCAAGGGATTGAAAATTCACTGCCTTTAATTTCGTAAGTAATTAAACTGCGATTGTGTTTATGTTTTGTTGCTTCATACAACCGATATTTACCTGGTATTTCATGACACTGAATAAATTTAATTATCGCATTTAAGCCAGAATAAATTTTACGCATCATCATTACTCGGCAAGATTTTATCTATCGCCTCAAAATTAGTTGCTATAAAGCGCTGTAGGCCATGTGCAGCATTCGCACCATCACCAACAAACTGCATCGAAAATGCGATTAGGCCATTATTATCTGCTCTACCTAATAATAAATGTGTGGTTCGATATAATTTGGCTTTTATATCGCTGGTAAATTTTTCCTTGCCAAGTTGATACCAGTGAATAATATAACGGTTGTCTCCTGCGGGTGCAGCAAGTTTGGTTAAGTAAACATCAGTATTGCTGCCAGTAAGCGCGATAACTTTTCTGTTAACTAAAGTCCAACGATCGGCGTTATAAAGCTTATTCTGGGAAGAAATCAGCTCTCCCTTACCACCGTTATAAGACGCAATAAAGAAGTCAATGTTTTGGCCATTAGCGCCCTGAACATGTCCTTGTTGAATAACATCGGCATCAGGAAAGTGAGGTTGCCACTGCCTAAGCTTTTCTTGTATAACAACGAATGGCAGCTGTTGTAAATTCAGTGATTGTGGGTGAGCAACTACAGAGGTGTTAGGTTTTTCAATATTACTAATCCATGCATATTGAAGTAAAAATAACGCGGCAATAAATAAACTAGGAAACCAAAGTTGAGTTTTAGTACTTACCCGTAATGATATTTCACTTACAGCAGGCTCAGTTGTGTCAGTCTTATCTCTAAATTTTTCACCAATCATTATTAATAAAAATAAAATAATTGCATAAAAAACGCCTCCGTAAATCAGGTGATCAGCCCCTGCAGCATACTCCATATCTGTTAAATGTGCAGTTAATACAATACCATATACCCTTAAAGCATTAGCAATAATGGGCACTACTAATGAAATTAGTACAAATGATAATTGCTTGGTTAAGGTTTTAAATGACAAATAAGCATACAAATTACCAAAAACAATAGATGCTACTAGAAAACTAATTCCTGAACAGGCCTCGGCAACTAAAAATCGTCCTTCAGGAATATCTAAATAAAGGCCATTTCTATAAATTGGCACTCCTGTCATTTCTAACAAGGGCACGGCTAAATCAGTCGTCAGCTCTTGTAAATAAGGTATTAGTTGCTCACCAACAGGGATAGCAAACAACATAAAATATAAAGGGAATTTGATGATTTTGGCCGCTTGATTACCAATAACAAGCCAAATAAGTAATGGTAATGAAACAAAGGTGGCGATATGCATAAATAAACGGATATCACCCACATACCCAAAAGTATAGAGAACTAGTGTCCCCATTAAAGGGACAAGCAACCAATAATTAGCCACAAAAGATTGTTGAAAAAGTAACCTTCTCTTTTGATAAATAAGAAAAAAAGCCCCAGGAATAACTAGAAAGCAATGATTAAATATTTCAGAAGCAGTCCATACGCTTATAGCTGTGGTTACTCCTTGATAATAGGTATAAAACCAAGCGATAAATATAACTACAATAGGAAATCCTTTAACTATTAGGTTAATCATATTTATTTAGCTACATCATCTAAATAAACACTTTTCATGGTGTTCCACTGGTAATCTTCTAACAAACGAATTACCTTCCCTTCCATTTTAGACAAATTTAAATAATGTCTTAACTTTGATTTTACCGAGGCCCCTGAAATTTTGGGCTGCTCTGGGTCTATTTCCCACGGATGAAAATAAAAACTATAAGGCTGCTGCTCTGCTTTTAAATAAGCATCAATTCGCCTTTTTGATAACCAGTAAGGATAAAGACGAAAATAGCCGCCGCCACCTATACCGGTATTTTTACCATTTTTACGTGACGTGGGCACTGGAATTTCAATTATTTTTTTATTCTGATAACACTCTGGACGTTCATACTTAAATCGAGGCCAATTAGGAACACCGTATAAATCATGCTCTATTGGGTAAGTACTGGAGCTATATTCAAAACCGAGTTCCATTAAAATATCATAAACCCAAGTGTTACTATCATTCACCGAGAAACTTGGCGCTCGGTAACCAATAATAGCCTGCCCTGAGGCATCTTCTAAAATTTGTTTACTTTTAGCTAAATCATCACGAAACTCTTGCTGAGTTTGAGTGAAGGCTCGCTGATGAGCATAGCTATGACTCGCTAGTTCATGCCCTTGTTCTACAATAGCTTTAATTAAATTAGGACAACGTTCTGCTACCCAACCTAAGGTAAAGAAAGTACTCTTTACCTTATATTGAGAGAATAACTCAAGTAAGCGATACGTATTTTTTTCAACTCGTAACTCTAAATTCGACCAATTCGTTGGCGCTATATTTTTTTCAAAAGCAGCCACATGGAAGTAATCTTCAATATCAACGGTCATTGCATTAATTATTTGACTCATAAATAAAGCCCTTGTCGCAATAAATTACGACCTACC
>SPKZ01017133.1_pt1 | contig 58454 bp, 45 predicted proteins | sample 2456571 | NCBI WGS metagenome assembly SPKZ01 (sample SAMN11192286, study PRJNA482655) | marine metagenome | biome: ENVO:00000447; feature: ENVO:00000244|ENVO:00000211|ENVO:00000569|ENVO:00002023; material: ENVO:00002151; isolation source: ocean water from marine abyssalpelagic zone ...
AATCAAAATCAAAAACTGATCATAGCATATAGCCAAGGGACTGAGAATATTGAATTTCAAGTCCATTGGCAGTCAATTGAGTTTAGTGCTCAGCGAGTTTATTTCTTAGTCCAGGTAGTGGGTAGCCTTTGTTATAGGCAATAGCTGCGGCTTTTTTTGCTAACTTGTATTTTTTCATATCAACTAATAATAAACCATAATTGTAGTTTAACTCGGCCGCTTTCGGGGTGAGCTTTAATGCTTGCTGATAGAGATTAAGTGCAGGTTGATATTGGTTTAATTGTTGTAAATGCATCGCATAAAGCATCCGGGAAGTGGCATCTTTGGGTTGAAAATATATCGCCCGTTTAAAATAGCATTCTGCGGTGTAATATCTATTATTAAATGCTGAAACCGAGTTTTTGTATATTGAGCTTCGTTGGTATTTAGCCATTGAATAAAGTGCGCGATGATAGTTTGGGATAGCTTGTAGAGTATAGTTGATATCACCCATAATGGTCCCCGTTCTTCCTCTAATGAGGCGCTCAATTTCAGGCGTGAAATGGGCACCCAGCACTATAGGTAGCTTATCTTGATCGCTAGCTTTGGTAAAATCATAGGGACCATAGGCGTTAGTTAGTGGTTGACCATGGGTAATGCCACAGCTGACGTTGTTTTTTTGTGCTAATGCAGTCCCTGAGAGCAAAAAACATAACTGAAAGATAATAATTTTATTTAAATTCAACTTCATAATGAATAACTCTTGTTAAATAGGCATACATAATAGCTTTAAATATAGGTGACGTTGATGATATTTATTTATTTTTTATGATCTTATTTTGAATTTTAAGATAAAATGTAAGTGCTTGCTGTTTTTTCTAAGGGTATAGTGTCGACATTGGGGGTTAGTTTTTCTATCAAAATAGGTCAAGGAATGAATTTAGAGTTACCAAATAAATCAGTGCTTTATGTTGCGTATCATTATCCGCCAATATTGGGTAGCAGTGGTGTTCATCGCAGTTTAGCCTTTAGTCGTTATTTAAGTGAGTATGGCTGGCATACCAAAGTGTTAACGGCTTCGCTCAAAGGTTATGACCATTGGTCACCGCAACAACTTGATTTTATTCCACCTAAAGTTGAAGTTATTCGGGCATTTTGTCGAAATGCTGCGACAGATTTAAGTATTAAGGGAAAATATCTCTCTTGGATGGCGCTACCTGATAATTGGCAAAGCTGGATTGTTGGTGGCGTGATTAGCGGGTTAATGGCGATCAAAAAACAACGTCCAGATGTCATTGTCTCTACTTACCCAATTGCCTCTGCACATATAATTGCTTATATCCTTCATCGCATGACTGGGGTGAAATGGGTTGCGGACTTTAGAGACCCAATGGCACAGGCAGACTATCCAACCGATCCGACTAAAAAACGGATTTTTCAGTGGATAGAAAAGAAAGTTGTTGCTCATTGTAGTCATGTCATATTAACAGCACCTGGTGCCTTAGCATTATATCAAGCTCGTTTTCCTGACACTAAAGAAGGCTTTTGGCAGTTAATTAATAATGGCTATGACAAAATTATTTTTGAGCAAATAGAACAAGAGCTTAAGTCAATACCAGAGCATGAAATAGCTAAGAAATCAGGCTTTGTGTTACTCCATAGTGGGGTTATTTATCCGAGTGAAAGAGATCCTTCACATTTTTTTGCCGCCATCGCGGCATTAAAGCAAGCGAATAAAATAGACGCCAGTTTATTAGAAATCAGGCTAAGAGCTACCGGACACGATCATCTTTATCAGCCAACGTTAGAGCGTTTAGGCATTAATGATATTGTTAAATTGGTGCCCGCTGTTACCTATAAAGAAGCGCTCGACGAAATGTATAAGATTGATGGTCTACTGTTAATGCAGGCGGCTAACTGTAATTATCAAATCCCAGCCAAGGCTTATGAATATATTCGAGTTCAAAAACCTATTTTGGGGCTGATGCCAAGCGAAGGTGATACTGGTCAATTATTACAGCAAGCTGGAGTGACTAGTCTGGCGCCGTTAGATGATAGCTCGAAAATAGAACAAACCTTATTACGTTATATTGAGCAATTAGCCGAAAATAATTTTTCGGTGATGAATGAAGATGAGATTAACCAATATTCGAGACAATACCAAGCCGTGAGGTTTGAACAATTGCTCTCCCAGGTGATAACAGCCAAGGATTCTGAGGTTTAACATGGAACAAAACACGATCGAGCCTTTACTAATTGTTGAGCAGGCGCCACAACAATTAATCGTTAACTGGCCACAACAGCAATTAAATTTTACGACTAATAACCCCTTAAATATTGCACAAAATGAGCGCTTTATTGTGGCGACATTAGGTGAAGTAAGAGAATATCAACAGGACATCAAAGAAAATAGTGCCGATACATTACTGTCCATTATTAGTGATGATTTTTCGAAATATTATTCTAAAATTGCCGGATTTTTTGCGGCGGTCATTGTCGACAAATCTAGTCATAATATTTATTTAGTCAACGATCACATGGGCTCGGTCGGACTTTATTATCATCTGAATGGCACTGAGATAATGATTTCAAACACTTTATCTAAAATGAACGTGTCGTCATTTGAAATTAATCCTCAAGCAATTTTCAATTATTGTTATTTTCATTGTATTCCAGCACCGACCACTATTTATCGTGATGTTTTTAAGGTTGAAGCTGGCCATCAGGTTTGTATTAATAATCAGGGTGAAACTAATAGTAGATTATTATACCAGCCGCAATATCACTACAGTACTGATAATGACGAGGCATTGTATCAACAGTGCCAAACTTTGGTTGCTCAGTCGGTGAAAAGGCATGCTGGCGTATGTAGTGGCGCTTTCTTAAGTGGTGGTCTAGACAGTTCTACGGTGGCAGGAATGCTCGCTAAAGAGCAGGCTAACGCTAAAACATTTTCCATTGGTTTTGATGAAAAACAATATGATGAAACAGCCTATGCACTAATCACCGCTGAGTATTTTAAAACCGATCATCGAGTACTAAAATTACAGCCTGAAGAGCTGATTAAGAATTTTAAACAGATTGCGGGTTACTTTGATGAACCCTTTGGTAATTCATCAGCGATGGCTGCATTTGCCTGCGCGTCTTTTGCCAAAGAGCATGGCGTATCTCGGATGTTGGCTGGTGACGGTGGTGACGAAATTTTTGCCGGCAATGAACGTTATGCTAAACAAAAAATATTTGAACACTATACTAACAGCCCTTTAATGGTTCAAAAGGCACTGGATGGACTTTTTTGTCATACCCCATTACAGAATTTACCTATTGGCAGTAAAGCGGCTAGTTATATTCGACAAGCAAAAGAAGGATTGCCCGATCGATTAGAAAGTTATAATTTCGTCAATCGATTTGACTTATCAACGATGTTTGAGGCTGATTTTTTAGCAAAAGTTGACGTCAACCAGCCATTAGCGCAAAAGCGTGAACGCTATCAACAAGCTAATTCTGATCATATGATCGAAAAAATGTTATTTCTCGATTGGAAATTTACCTTAGCCGATAATGATTTAATTAAAGTCAGTAAGATGTGTGAAATGGCCGGGGTTGAGGTTAAATATCCGTTGTTGGAAAAAGAACTAGTTGATTTTACAACGACCTTAAGTCCGGATCAAAAATTGCCAAAACAGCAACTTCGTGACTTTTATAAAAAAGCATTTGGTGACTTCCTTGCACCAGAAACCTTGGCTAAAAGTAAGCATGGTTTTGGTTTACCGTTTGGCGCTTGGATGAAGCAAAGTGATGAATTAATGTCATTGGCAAAATCGGCACTGGCGAGCCTTGGACAGCGTCATATTATTAAACCGCAGTTTATTGAACAGGCATTAAGCATGCATCAAAGTGATCATGCTGATTACTACGGTGAGTTAGTGTGGATATTTGTGGTACTTGAATTATGGCTTGAAGCACATGAACAGTAATTTTGAGAGATATAATTAGCGTGAATCAGCAACCAAAATTATCATTAGCTCGTCGTGGTATTCATCAAGTGATTAAACTTATTTCCCAACTGGGTTCTAAAAATAAGTTAAACATTCTTATTTATCATCAGGTGGTTACCCAGCGAGATCCCATGCGACCGGATGAACCTACTCTGGATGAGTTTACGCAACAAATGGCGTTAATAAAGCAGTATTACCAACCGATAGCTTTGAGTAAAGCGGTTGAATTATTAGCGCAATCAAAGTTACCAGCTAACAGTATTTGCGTTACTTTTGATGATGGTTATTTGAATAACATGACGGTGGCAGCCCCGGTGCTTAACGCAATGGCGATACCCGCAACGCTATTTGTTGCGACTCGATTTAGTCATGGCGAGAATATGTGGAATGATAATCTTACCGATTTAATTAGTGACGATAACCGGAACAAATTCGATCTGAGCTTAATTGGCCTTGGTATTTGCTTTGTTGAGACCGTTGACCAGCGGCGTAAGCTAGCTGGTAAGGTGATCATGAAAGTGAAATACCTTAATTACGGTGAGCGCGCTAAGTTAGTCAATCAAATTTTGTTAGTAAATGGCCGTTTCTCTGCGCCGGCTAAAATGATGACACCTACACAGCTTCAGGAAATTGCATTGAGTGGATTTGAGGTAGCAGGACATACTCAAGATCATCCGATTCTAGCTGTGCTTAATAAGCAAGAACAACATCAACAGATCTCACAAGGCAAGGGAGAGCTTGAGGATTGGATTAACGGTGAGGTTAAAGGTTTTGCTTATCCGAATGGTAAGTGGGGTAAAGATTACAATGAGACCTCATTACAAGTATTAACCCAGTGTAATTTTAATTATGCAGTGGCAACCGATGAGGGTATATCGACGCCTAAAACGAATCCGTTACAATTAAAACGATTTACTCCTTGGCAAAAAGACCTGTTGAAATTTCATCTTAAACTTTTAATTAACACAGTCAAACCGACTGTTTAAGGCGTTGATATGAAATTAAAGATTCAAGTCCAGATAACGTCTTCATTGAGTGATACGTCGGTCACTAAGGCACCGATTGATTGGCGTAAGGTGATATTCTTTCTTTTTATGGTACTAAGTCCATTAGGCGGTTGGTTAGCCATACAGTCACTACCGTTATCTAAGCACCAACCTGATCTAATCTCGCCGGTTGAGAGCATGGCTTTGAGTCCGGTGATAAAAGAAGTGCTAAACGTTGATGATGAAGAAGATACCTTGGTAAAGCAACAACCTATTCAGGTTGAAGTCAGCTTTAAACCAGTAGAGTTAATTGAAGAAAAACCTGTGCTACAAGCGCAAGTTGTACAACCAGAACCCGTTATATTGGATTCTGTACGATTGGATAATATTACTCGGATGGCATTAACATCGGCGATTAAGGATCATGAACCCAGTGATGAGTTAGGTCATCAACTCAATGCTGAAAAGGCTCAGGTTTTATATTTCTTTACCGAAGTGTCAGGGCTGGCGGGACAACAAATTAGTCACCGTTGGACCTTAAATAACAGGGTAATGGCAACGGTTAATCTAAATGTCGGCGGTGACCGTTGGCGTACTTATTCCAGTAAAAATGTAACGGAACAGATGTTGGGTCAATGGCTAGTAGAAGTAATAAATGGTCAAGGATTGGTAATATCTCGTTATAAATTTGATTATCATCATTAAGCGGATAAAAAATCGAGCTGATTCTTATACAATGAATTGGCACAATGTTAAGATCTGGCATTATTAAATGTTTAATTATTTGGAATAAAAATGGCTGTTGAAATTGTACGTATTGCGACTAGAAAAAGCCCGTTGGCATTATGGCAAGCTGAATTTGTCAAAGCAGAGCTTGAACGTTTTCACCCGCAAATCAAAGTAGAATTAGTGACGATGGTGACCAAAGGTGACAAGATTCTAGATACGCCATTAGCAAAAGTTGGTGGTAAAGGTTTATTTGTCAAAGAGCTTGAAACAGCGATACTAGAAGGTCGTGCTGATATCGCCGTACATTCAATGAAAGATGTTCCGGTTGATTTTCCTGCAGGCTTAGTCTTGCAAACAATTTGCCAACGTGAAGATCCGCGAGATGCTTTTGTTTCCAATAATTATAAAATGATATCGCAATTGCCAGCAGGAGCCATCGTGGGTACGTCGAGCTTGCGTCGTCAATGTCAGTTACGTGCTCAGCGTCCTGACTTGGTGATTAAAGATTTACGCGGCAATGTCGGCACACGGTTAGGAAAATTAGATAATGGCGACTACGATGCGATTATTTTAGCCGCTGCTGGTTTAATTCGCTTGGAATTGAATCAACGGATCGCTAGTTTTATTGAACCTGAAGAATCACTTCCAGCCGTTGGACAAGGGGCTGTCGGCATTGAATGTCGGATTGATGATCAGCGGATGAAAGAGTTATTAGCGCCATTAGAGCATCGTGAAACTCGGATTCGAGTGTTGGCCGAACGTGCGTTAAACAAACGTTTAGAAGGCGGTTGTCAAGTACCCATTGGCAGCTATTGCGTACTCGAAGGTGACAACTTTTGGTTACGAGCATTAGTAGGTAGTCCTGATGGCAGTGTAATGCTCAAAGAAGAGGTCCGAGGCGTAATCGCTGATGCGGAGGCTCAAGCGATTGTGATGGCCGATAAGCTGTTAGATCGCGGTGGTCGTGAAATCTTACAGCAGGTTTACGCAGATCAGTAATAGCGATGAGACTATTGGACGAGTGCTATTAACGCGTCCTCGTGATAAAAATGACGAATTAGCGGAGTTTTTATCACGGCAGCGGATCGAAACGCTGGGACGACCGATGCTGGAGATTGTGTCAGTAACCAGTTTAACGCAGCAACAACAATTAGTTAATCTATCTCGCTATGACATAGTGATTGTCATTAGCGCTAATGCGATTAAATTTTTAGAAAATAAAGTCAAAGTCTGGCCAAATAATATTGACTATTATGCTATTGGTGCCGCAACCGCTCAGCAGATGCTAGCGTTAGGCTTGTTGGTTAAATCTCCAAATCAACCAATAACAGAAAGCTTACTCGAATTGTCATCATTGCAAAGGCTGTCAGCTCGTCGGATCTTAATTTTAAGAGGCGTTGGTGGGCGAGAGTTGTTATTTGAACAATTAACTGGCCGTGGAGCCATCGTTGAACATTGCGAAATTTATCAACGGCAACCCGTTAATTATGAGCCGTTAAAGGAACTAACATCTTGGAAAAAAGCCAAGATTAAAACCATTGTGGTAACTAGCGGCGAAATTTTGAAAAATCTGCTAGGCTTAATAACGAAGTCTAGTTCATCTTGGTTATTTGATTGTAACCTGGTGGTACCGAGTCAGCGAGTTGCTGATTTAGCATTAGAAATGGGATTTATGCGCTGCTTTGTTGCAACAGGGGCAGATAACAACGCTATTTTACAAACATTACTGAATATACAGAGCAGAGTTAATGAATAAACACAGCGAGCAGGACAAGGATCAACACAAGCCAAGTAATAGTATTGAGAAACTACAACAGAAGACCGATAGCCCCAAAGCGAAGTCGAACTCAGCAGTAAAAGAGCCGAGTCCGAGTGTGGTGGCAAAAGAACCGAAACAGCAGGGCTCGTCGGGTATTATACTGGCGATTATTGCGATTATTCTGGTGTTGTTGCTCGCTGGTGCTGGTTATTATTTCTACTTACAGCTCGATAAAAAATTGAGCTCTAATGTGACAAATTCTGACACGATAGTGACTCAACAGAGTGGTGCTCACCAAAAAATACGTCAGGAGATGAGCAGCAATCTTGAACGTAGCCAACAGAAAATTAATCAGTTATCACAGCAGCTCACCGCATCTAATCAAACGTTTGAATTGTTAGAAGCGAAACTACTGGAAGTATCAGGGCGTCGTCCTAGTGACTGGTTATTAGCCGAGGCTAATTACTTAGTTAAGTTGGCTGGTCGTAAATTATGGCAGGAAAAAAACAAAACCACGGCGATTGCGTTGTTAAAAACCGCTGACTTAAGAATTGCCGAAATGAACGAACCAGCGCTAGTTACTCTACGTAAAGCGTTAGCTCAAGATATTGCGGCATTAAAAGCACTGCCTCAGGATCAAACCGAATCAATTGCTTTGCGACTCGATGGTCTTATTAGCCAAGTCGACAACTTGAAACTGAATATGGTTGAATTACCTGACATGGAAAAAGAGCAAGATGATGGCGTTCTTTCTGAGTCACCATCGGATTGGGAAGCTAACTTAGTCAAAACATGGCATTCATTTATTGATGGTTTTATCACTGTGCGTCGACGCAGTGCGGCGGTTGAACCCTTAATGTCACCAAAACAGCAATGGTATTTGGAAGAGAACCTTAAAAGTAAACTGATTCAGTCTCAACTCGCGCTGTACCGTCATCAGCAAGCTGCGTTTGAACATTCAATTGAACTAGCCTCTCGTTGGATCATGCAATTTTATGATCGCAATGACAGTACCACTGAGTTCATGTTAGAAGAATTCTCAACCCTGCAAGCATTGAATATTACTATTGAATACCCTGCTAATTTCGACAGTAGTATCTTGTTATACAATGAACTTAAGCGTCGTAGTATTGATACGACCAATGTCGAAGAGGATTAATGATGATTAGGCTTCTGATATTAGCATTAATTGTTTTTACAGGATTGTTAGTTGGTCCGATGCTGATCGACCAAAAAGGTTATGTATTAATTGCCGTTAATGACTGGACCATTGAAACAAGTGTGGTCGTGATGGTGATGATGATGTTGGTTTTTTATGCGCTATTACAGCTATTGGAGTGGAGCATTGTCAATATATTAACATTTTGGGGACGAACCAGAAATTGGTTTGGTTGGCGACGCCAGAAGATTGCCCGCGAAAAAACGTTAGTTAGTGTGTTGGACTTAGCACAAGGTGATTTCTCTATTGCCGAAAAGAACAGCGCACGAAATGCTAGGCTTAGTGAAAAACCACTGCTTAATTATTTAACGGCAGCGCAAGCGGCACAACAACAAGGTAAAATAGAGCAACGGGACCATTATTTACAGTGTGCTGATGATCTTGACGATGGTCAGTTAGCGGTTGATACTACACGCTTAAAACTGCACATCGATGCTGATGAATATCAACAAGCGCTTGACTGGTTAAGCAACCAAACACATGACACCTTAAGACAAAAATCAATTTTAAGGTACGCCTATTTGGTTTATGTCAAATTAGAACGTTGGGAGTGGTTATTATCATTGTTACCTGCGGTTCAAAAGCAACAAATTATTGATCAAGAAACCGCGGAAAAATTATTTCAAGATTGTCATCGTGGGATGCTGCAACAAGCGGCAACTCAAGGGTTACCGGCACTAAAAGATTATTATCAGTCCTTAAGTCGTAAAATGCGTAATGACATTGATGTTTTTACCGACTATGCAAAATTTGTTATTATGCAAGGGGGATTAGCGGATGTTGAAACTTTAATTTTTAAACGATTACGGAAAAAATTCGATCTATCCTTACTGCAAACGTTAGAGACTGTCAGTGTCGAGGAATCTGAAAGGATTTATGAGGATGTTGCTCAATTAACGCGACAATACCCAGCGCAAGTAGCGGTATTTACCTTAGCGGGGCGTTTTTCAATTGGGATGAACCATTGGCCTAAAGCTAAAGAATGGTTCACTTTGGCCACGGCGATTGAGCCGACACAGACGAACTATCAATGTTTAGCATTAGCTCAAGCGAAATTGGGTGAAAACAATGGCGCATTAACCCATTATCAACGCGCGATTGAAATGGGTGCATAATATTCCCAATCGATTTCCGATGTCGTAAGGCATCGGAGAATTATATACTGTTTAGCACTCACTCCTGATAACCAAAAATCATTAACCAGTTGACGCTACCTTATTCGAGCTAAGGTGTGAGCTATTGACTGACCGATAGGAAAAAGACCCTGCTCTAAGCCATGAATGGAGAACGTTCAGCCTAACAACACAAACAAAAATCCGATTAAAATATGGGTAATGTTAGGTAAGGGCTGACCGATGACAACCAGTTGAAAAAACAATGACAGCGATTATGGGCGCTAAATCTCTGATGCTGGTTAACATAAACCACAATAGTTTTTTAGAGTATCAGTCAATTATCATTTCTTAATAATAGAGTCTAATATTAACCATATCATCACCTGATGATTCTCATTTTTATCTGGCACATTTGTCAATTGAATCAGAGTGAATCAATAATGAATATATTATTGATTCGTCTAAATATTATTCCGCGCTTTACCTATGAGTCTCCACACGTTACAGTTAAAGTTGAATATGGAATTTCAATATAGAAAGATGATTAGGAGATGGTCAGGGATGAGTTTAAATATTGGTCGAGCGATTAAGCCTTGGCATAGCCTCAGTGGCCGTTTAATATTATGGGTGTTGGTTTTATCATTATTACCATTATTGCTCCTTTCTAGTCTCAGTTATTATTTTTCTCATTCTGGTTTAACTCAAGCCGTTCATAATGAGTTAAAACAATCTTCTTTTATCACTGAACTCTATATTAAAAATTGGTTTGAGGAACGCTTTCGTGACGCTGAGAATCAAGCAAAAATAATCAGTACTGCTGAATTATTGACTGATTTAATCAGTGATAAGGCCGCCAGTAATCAACCGCTATCCAAATATGTTAACAGTGAAAGTTGGCGATTTAACGTTAAGTTATCAGCTGATGACTTGTTAAAATTTTCTCAACGTTATGATTATATTCATGACCTCTTTTTGATTGATCAAACTGGAAACATCCTTTATTCGATCAAGCAAGAAGAATACTTGGGAACCAATTTATTCGATGGAATTTATCGTGATAGTTATTTTTCTCGTGCATTGAAACAGAGCCTGGCGAAAGATATCAGTATTTATTCATCATTGGAAAAATACCAACCCTTAGCCAATAAATTGGCCAGTTTTATTATTGTTCCCCTGCATAATGATTTAGATGAGATCATTGGTGCGTTTGTGGTTCAACTTAATTTGGATTTCATTTATTCGTCGCTCAAGAATGACTTAAGAGATGAAAGTTCTTTAGTTCATTATTTGGTTAATACATCAGGTTTATTATTGAGTCCATTAACGGCCAGAGAAGAACAAATATTAACCGTAGAAATTCCAACGGTGCAAAGAGCGCTATGGCCAGATAATCTAACGGTTGACTCCGATGCTGCGTTGGAATATGTCGGTCCCAATGGCCAGGAAGTTATTGGGATTTATCAATTGATTGACATTGGTGATGTTGATTGGGTTTTGATTAGTGAAATTGATCGTGATGAGGTTTTTTCAGCGTCAAATCGCTTAGCTGTCGTAGCGTTAATTGTGGTTTTAATCTTTGGTGCGATTCTGGTATTGATCGTATTTTTTAAGATAAAACAAATAACGGCGCCGATAATTCAACTGGTTGATGCGAGTTTACAAATGGCATCGGGTAAGATGAATCAACAATTAGATGTCAAATCTGATAATGAAATTGGTTTATTAGTTCGGTCATTTAATCATATGGTTAGTGCTAGGCAGCAATATGAACAAACCCTAAAAAGTAGAACCGATGAGGCTAAGTTAGCATTAAGTAAATTAGCTGCTCAGCGCTACACGATCGATCAGCACTCTATCGTGGTGGAAACAGATAGTCGAGGAACCATTACGTTTGCTAATCAAAAGTTCATTAATATTTGTGGTTACTCGATAGATCAATTAATCGGGAAAAACCATCGATTTTTACATGGCAAAGATTATGACGACTGGTTTTGGCAGAAAATTTATCAACATTTAAATCGTGGTGAAATTTGGCAAGGTGAAATTTGTAATATTAGCGCTGATAATCAGGAGTACTGGCTTGAAGCAACCATCGTTCCTAAGAAAGAAAAATCTCAATTAAACTTGGGCGTCATCGTTATTTTATCGGATATCACTAAACGTAAAATTAGTGAATTAGCACTGGCTGAAAGCTCCCGTCAGTTAGCATTAGTGATTGAGAATACGGAAGTGGGCGTGTGGGATTGGAAAATCCCCAGTGATGAGTTGATTATTAACGAGCGTTGGGCTGAGATATCTGGATATAGCTTATCGGAATTAATACCGTTGAGTTTTCTGGCTTGGCAACAATATATTCACCCTCAAGATGTCGTGCTTTCGCAGCAGATATTGACAGAGCATTGGAGTGGTAAGGTTGATCGTTATGTCGTTGAACTGAGAATTAGACATAAGCTTGGTCATTGGGTTTGGGTGCTATGTTCGGGGCGAGTCGTCAAGCGTGACATTAACGGAAAACCCAAGCAAATGATTGGCACCTATATTGATATTAGTGAATCTAAAAGCAGTGAACATGAACGATATCAAGAACATCTTAATACCCATATTAAACTCGCGATAACCAATGCTCTGTCGATTCATGGCGCGTTAGAGCAGCGGTTTAAAGGTGCGTTGATTGAGTTGCTTCAGTTTAGCTGGCTCGAAGACTCAGCACGTGCTGAAATATATTGTTTTGATTCCAAAGATCATACAACTTCCTTGCTCTGCCATTATGGTAAATTTAAGGAATCTGATATTTCAAATCACGATTTGATTCGTCAAGTTATCGACGATAATCAAATATACTGCGATGAAGGCTTTGTCGAAGTGTCTGCTAATATGAATACTCATGATTCACAGCCTGCAATTTGCATTGTGCCATTGCATAATGGTGGCCGAACCAACGATCCCGCGTTGGGAGTTATCTATATTTATACCGATAAGATTGATGCATTTGAGCCGCAGAATTTACGCCTGCTCAATGAAGCGGCTGATATGTTTTCGGTGGTATTAACACGAGATAACGCCAGAGAATTATTACAGGAAGCAACATTAACCGCTGAACAAAACAGTCAACTGAAAAGTGAATTTTTAGCGAGCATGAGCCATGAGATTAGAACGCCGATTAATGGGGTTTTAGGCATGTTAGGACTGCTCTTAAATAGTAAATTAAATAATGAACAGCAACATAAGGCGATATTGGCGAAATCAAGTGCAGAATCTTTATTGACCATTATTAATGATATTTTAGACTTTTCTAAAATCGAGGCCGGTAAGCTTGAACTTGAATGCATTGATTTTGACTTACGGACAATGTTGGGTGAATTTGCTGAGTCCATTGCGCTACGGGCCCAGAGTAAAGGCATTGAATTTGTGCTCGATGTAACGCAAATAGATCAATCGTTAGTCAATGGGGATTCTGGCCGGCTACGTCAAATTTTGACTAACTTAGTGGGTAATGCGATAAAGTTTACTGAGCGGGGAGAAATTTGTATTCGTGCTCAAGTCATGTCAGGGCAAGCTGGAGGGTTAATTTTTCATTGTGTGATCAGTGATACGGGTATTGGGATCCCAGATAATAAATTAAATATTCTATTTGATAGCTTTACCCAAGTAGATGCATCAACTACCCGAAAGTATGGTGGTACGGGACTCGGTTTGTCGATTTGTAAGCAGCTTTGTGAGCGGATGGACGGTGACATTAGTGTTAGTAGCGAATTAGGCCAAGGCAGTAAATTTGAGTTTTTTGTTACCTTACAGCAATCAGAGGATGCAGTGTCGGTGAAGCCTGTGCAGGATTTATCGAAGCATCATTTCCTCTTAGTGGATGACAATCAAGCCTGTGTCGAAGTATTAGCTGAGCAGTTTGAGTATTGGGGGGCTAAAATAACCTTGGCAACAAGTGCTAAACAAGCACTAGCCATCTGCCGTGACCAAGGTTCGAATCAATTTAATGCGGTATTTGTCGATGTCGAGATGCCTGAAATGAATGGGATGGAGTTTTGTCGCGAGCTACGGACTGATCCCGATTTTGATCAAGTCAGTATTGTGATGATGACACCGCTTGATTATGGCTGTGATGATAATTTATACCAACAACTTAATATTTGTGGTTCGTTCCCCAAACCCGCAATTACCATCGACTTATTGAATGCATTATCTGCCATTGAAGGAACCAGTCAATTAACAACGGATGATAAAAATGAAGAACCAAATGATCACTGGCAACAATTGGATTATCGATTGCTATTAGTGGAAGATAATTATGTTAATCAGCTAGTCGCGGTGGCTGTATTAGAGCAATTTGGTTTAGTGGCTGATGTGGCCAATAATGGCGATGAAGCAATTAAAACTTTACTGCAACATACTGATAAAACACCTTATCATCTGATTTTAATGGACTGCCAAATGCCGATAATGGATGGTTATCAAGCAACCTCGAAAATTAGAGCAGGTCAAGCAGGGGAGCTATATGTTAACGTTCCTATTTTAGCGATGACTGCGAATGCCATGGCCGGTGATCGTGAGAAATGTTTAGATGCCGGGATGGATGATTATTTGACAAAACCAATCGAAGCAACGGTCTTATTCCATAAATTACAGCAGTGGCTGCCTACCGATGTTGATGCTAAGCCTTATGTTGAAAAAAAATCAGTCGAGTCTTTAGGGATTGTTAAAATGGCTGATTTTGATGATTCAAGTAACAGGGTCTGGGATCAACAAAGTGCATTAGCACGAGTTGGTAATAATAAGTTGGTGCTGACATCATTAGTGAATGCCTTTTTAGCTGAAATGCCTGATTATATAGAAGGGTTGTTTTGTGCCTTTAATGATCACAATGATGAAAAAATTAAGTACTTCTCCCATTCGGTGAAAGGAATGGCCGGTAATCTCGGTGCAATGGCGTTGTACTCACTAGCCAAAAAAATGGAGTCGGCAGAAATAAGGAGTCAACAGCAACTTTCAGTTGACAGTTTAGTCGAACAAAATGCGCTATTAGAATTAGAGTTGTTGGAATACTTAGCACAAAACAATGTGACATATACTGTCAATGAGTCGGTCAATAATGAAGAGTTGATGCAGTTTATTAAAACAACCCTTCAACGTTTAAATGATAATGAATATATTAATGCTGATGAGGTTGAGCAACTAATTAGTGCTTGTTACGAACCTGAGTTAGCTGAGATATTAACGTTATTAGAAACACAAATTTCTCAATTTGATAATGAACAGGCTGGGCTGACTCTACTTGAAATAGCCCAAGTTAAATCGATATCAATCGAGCTCACTTAACAAGGAATGTTAACCATGGTCGATTTACCGACAATATTGATTGCTGACGATATTGCATTAAATATTCAAATTTTAGCCAATTGTCTGAAAGATGACTACCGTCTAAAGATTGCAACGGGTGGTAAGCAATGTTTGAAAATCGCTCAAGAAGAACCTTATCCCGATTTAATTTTATTAGATATCGAGATGCCAGACATTGACGGTTATGAAGTGTGCCGACGCTTAAAAAACAACCTTAGCACGACCGACATTCCGATTATATTTGTCACTGCAAAACAAGAGCTTGAAGCCGAAGAACATGGCTTAACTCTCGGAGCCGTCGATTACATAACTAAGCCGATTCACCCCGCAATTGTACGGGCGCGTATTCATACCCATATTACCTTGAAAATACAAAGCGATAAGCTCAGGGCTATGGCACTCTACGATCAGTTAACCGGATTATATAATCGACATTATTTACTCGATATTAGTCAGAACAAAATCGCAAGATCGATTCGATACCAGCAGCCTCTCACTTTATTGATGATTGACATTGACCATTTTAAACGTGTTAATGATGAGTTCGGGCATCCTGCTGGTGATACAATCTTAAAGGAAGTTGCGAAAAGTCTGCAACTTTCGAGTCGTAAAGAAGACGTTATTGCCCGCTGGGGTGGCGAGGAAATGGTGGTGTTTCTTGATAATTGCGATCTTGGAAATGCAATGAAAAAAGCAGATCAATTAAGACATAATATCGAACAATTGATGCCATTGGAGATAAAAATAACTATTAGCATTGGTGTTGGTCTGCTCGATGAAGGTGAAACGGATATATCGAAAATGCTAAAGCGAGCCGATTTAGCATTATATAACGCCAAAGATAATGGCCGTAATCAGGTCGTCTCGCAATAATAATCGGCCATATTGGAGTTATTAATGATTTATTTGATACGGATTTTACTTTTTTTTGCAATATTTATTCTGTCTATTTTTAAGCTTGAGGCTAATCCTATTGGTGTGATCGAGCCTATTACGAAAGACTTCGAGATCCCCTGGGGCCTGGCTTTTATATCGGAACGTCATTTACTAGTAACCCAGCGCAACGGTCATTTATTTCAGCTGGACATTGAGAGTGGTCAACGAAAAGAAATTAAAGGGCTGCCAGCTATAGAAGTGAAAGGCCAGGGGGGGTTATTGGATGTCAGGATTGGGCCAAAATATGCTGAGCAGGGCTGGATCTATTTTACCTATGTAAAATTGGTGAAGGGACAGGGCAGAACGACATTAGCTCGAGCAAAAATTAAGCGCTTAATACTGGAGCAATGGCAAGATTTATTAGTTACCGAATCAGGCACTCATACGAGCCGACATTTTGGTTCTCGAATTGCATTTGATCAAGCGAATCATGTGTTCTTTTCGGTTGGCGACCGTGGAAAAAGGCCTAATGGTCAAAATTTAATGAGCCATGCAGGTAGTATATTACGGCTTAATCTCGATGGCACTATCCCTAAAGATAATCCCTTTGTTGGACGTTCTGATGCGCTGCCTGAAATATATAGTTATGGCCATCGTAATCCTCAAGGGCTAGCATTCGACGCAAAATTACAACGTTTATGGGCCATTGAACATGGGCCTCGAGGTGGCGATGAAGTTAACTTAATTGTGGCCGGGCATAATTATGGTTGGCCAATGGTATCATTCGGTAAAGAGTATTGGGGGCCAATTGCCGTCGGTAATGGCACCGTGACCGCAGGAGTCACGGCGCCAGAAAAAGTCTATACTCCTTCTATTGCTCCTTCGAGTCTGTTGTTATATTCAGGGCTCGGTTTACCGTCGTGGCGTGGTAATTTACTGACTGGGGCACTTAAATTAACCCATTTAAATCGATTGATTGTTCAAGGTGAAAAAATCACTGACGAACATCGATATTTGACTGAACGAAAACAACGGATCAGACAAATAATCGAAGATAAACAGGGGAATTTAATTATCGCAACCGATGAGGGTGAAATATATCGGCTTAACCTGGCTATCCCGTAAATTTTATCGCCCAATCACTCGATAACATCAGTGTTGCATTTTCAGGGCTTAGGGGCGGACTAAAATAATAGCCCTGAATAATTTCACATTTTAGTTGCTTAAAGAACTCTAGTTGTTCGATAGTTTCAACTCCTTCCGCTACTACTTTAAGTTTTAAGTTGTGGGCCATTGAAACAATCGCTTTGGCAATTGCGGCGGTATTTTCATCGGTTTCTAATTCTCGAACAAATGATTGATCGACTTTTAATATATCAACGGGTAATCGACGGAGATAGCTTAAGGATGAGTATCCCGTACCAAAGTCATCAATTGATAGAGTGACCCCTAAGTTTTTTATCACATCAAGCATTAGGGCGGTTTGTTCTGGGCGATCCATTACAATACTTTCAGTGAGCTCTAACTCAATGAATTTTGGGTTAACCCCAGTCTGTTCGATTATTGCCGCCATTTCTAAGGGATAGTCAGAGAGTTGAAATTCACGAGCCGACACATTAATCGCAACTTCAAGTTCACTATAGCCCAGTTGATGCCAAGTTTTGAGTTGTAAACAAGCTGACTTAAAAATATAACGTCCTAATTCTTTGATTAATCCTGCTTCTTCAGCCACGGCAATAAATTCGATCGGCGAGATTGTACCAAGTGTTGCGTGATGCCATCGAGCCAGCGCTTCAAAGCCTAATATTTTGTAACTGTAAGGGTTTATTTTTGGTTGATAATCGATGGTAATTTGATTTTTTTCTAGCGCTTTATGAAGCTCATGTTCAATTAAATTACGACGCTCAGCCTGAATGTTCATGGCTTTATTAAAAAAATGAAAGCTATTTCGACCATTGGATTTTGCGTGATACATCGCTGTATCCGCTTGTTTCAATAATTGGTCAGGGGTGGTGCCATCATTAGGGTAAGTGCTAATACCGATACTGGTACCAATATGCGCGGTCGCATTATCGAGTGAAAACTCCTGTTGAAAGTCTTGTTGAATCTTTCGTGCCACAACCTCTGCTTGTCGTTGGTCCGAGATATCCTCTAGTATAATCGTAAACTCATCACCGGATAATCGCGCGATAAAATCAGTCTCTCTTAAATGTAACTGCATCCGTTGTGCAACTAAAGTTAATACGGTATCACCAGCACCATGACCGAGCGTGTCATTAACATGTTTAAACTTGTCGAGGTCAATAAATAGTAAAGCTAATTGCTGATGTTTACGTTTGGCCTTCTTGAGTGTCTTAGCAAAATAATCATGAAACATCGCGCGGTTAGGTAACTTTGTTAAGGGATCAAAATTAGCCATTAAATACAGCTCGTCTTCATTTTTTTTACGTTCGGTGATATCTGAAAACACAGCGACCACGTAACTATAGGGTTGTTGCTCAGTATGCTTAACGGTATTAAGAGCTAATTCAAAAATATAGTCGTTACTATTCTTTCGCTGGTCATTAATCTCACCGCACCATTGCCCTGTTTTTATTAATTGCTTTTCGATTTCCTCTAACAAGCTAATATCTTGCAATACTGCCAGTTTTTTGTTGTCGATTTCAGCGCTAGAATAATTGGTGATTTCCTTAAATGCTAAATTGGTTGCAATGACATTAAATTGTTGATCAAGAATGGCAATGGCATCACTGGTATTATCAAATACTGAGGCATAAAGTTTGACCTGTTCTTCAGCCAGATTCGCTTTGGTAATATCCTGTAGTGTACCAGTCATGCGTAAAGGAATAGCTTTACTCGACAGTTGAGTTATTTTTCCACACAGTTTTAAGCGCAGCCAGCTATTGTCGCAAACGACTCGAAACTCGACATAATAGCTACCCACAGGATCGCTGATATATTGTTTTGAATATTGCTTAACTCGTTTTAAGTCGTCGGGGTGGATGATTTGCTGCCATTGTTCGAAAGGAACTAATGCTTCATCTTGATCTAAGGCTAAAATATTGCAACTGTATTTATCCAAATATATCTCTTGCTTGGCAATGTCGAGATCCCATATACCCTCACTGCCACCGAGTAGCGCCAATGATAAACGTTCCTCACTTTTTAGTAAGGCATCTTCAACTTGAGATATTTCTTCAAGCATGCCATTAACCCCTTCGACCAAATAATTTAATTCGGATATATCCGAAGAACTAGCTCGGAGAGAGAAGTTTTTATTCTTCGTAATATCTGTCACCAATGTTATTAGGTTAACAATGGGTTTTAAGATAATTCGAGTTTTTCGATGAACGATGGGAATCGTAACCACTAATGCGATGGCAAATATAACCAAGCCAATAAAAATGATATTTAATTGTCGTGTTGCTAATCTATCGAGATCTGACAATACATAAACATCACCAATTTTGTTGTTATTAACAAAAATAGGGTGTGAACTCTCAATCAGATTATCCCTAACAATGGTCCCTAATGTGATTGTTCTTGGCACGACAGCACGGTCCCAATTATTGTAAAACTCACTAAATATTTCACCCTCGTTATCGATGATTGCCGCGTAGCGAATAAAATGGAAGTTAGCGAGTGAATTCATGATGTTATTCGCAGAGGATAAATCTTGGTTACTCAATGCTTGTTGTGAGTTTTTAGCAGCAACTAGGGTGATGGTTGTTGAATGTTGAGTTAAATCTTGCCGATATGAGAGGCTGTCGTAAGCAATAAAAGCAGCGAAGGCCAAAAACAAAGCTATCGTGCCGGTGAGAATTAAGATATATGAAATACTGTGTTGAAGTGGACGTCCTGTCTTCCTCTTATGTTGCGAGAATACTTGCAAAATTTCTATCCTTGAAATAACCATAACTGCATTTAAATAACATAACTGATAAGCTAATTAAATACAATTATTATGGGGTAGGGAATCACTTTGAATAACGATTTGGAAGTATCAACATCACGGCTAATATTAAGACCCTTTACGATTGATGATGCCTGTGCTGTTCAGCGGTTTAGCAGCGATCCTTTAGTGACTAAGTATACTGGAGACAAATTAACAACACAGTGCATCACGGAGGCGCAAACTATTATTCGTGATGTATGGTTAAAAGGGTATAAAACTGATGGCTATGCAAGGCTTGCCGCGGTTGATAAAGCCTCTGGTGAAGTGATTGGTTTTTGTGGACTTAAATACCTACCTGAATATCAGATGGCTGATATCGGATATCGATTTTTACCTGCGTATTGGGGGAAAGGATTAGCCACCGAATCGGCTAGTGCGATGATGGAGTATGGCTTTAAGCAATTAAAGCTCGAACAGATAATGGGCATGGCGGTGAGAGAAAATATTGGTTCGATTAAGGTGCTACAAAAAATAGGGTTAAAACCAGCTGGTTCTATTATTGATTTGGGATTAAAAGTGGACTTATTTAAAGTCAGTCGCGAGCAGTATTTAACAGAGTGGGGAGATTAATCTCCCTACTCTAATTAAATATTATGATTCGCGAGCAATAGCGCGATAAGCGATATCAGTACGATAAAACGCTTGATCCCACTTTATTTTCTTAGTCGTTTGGTAAGCCAACTGCTGTGCTTGGGTGACTGTATTGCCTAACGCGGTAGCACAAAGTACTCGACCGCCTGCGGTAACAACATCGTTACCTTGCAACTTAGTACCTGCATGGAATACTTTGCTATCGGCGGTTGCTGCTGGAATATCAGTAATAATGTCACCTTTAGCATAACCTGCTGGGTAACCACCTGCGGCTAATACCACTCCGACGGCTGCACGAGGATCAAATTTAGCAGTAACCGTATCAAGTTGTTGAGTGAAAGATGCTTCAATCAGTTCAACTAAATCAGATTGCAAACGCATCATGATTGGTTGTGTTTCCGGGTCGCCAAAACGGCAATTAAACTCAATCACTTTTGGCGTGCCATCATTCATGATCATGACGCCGGCGTAGAGGAATCCAGTGTAAATATTACCTTCACTGGCCATACCATTAACCGTCGGGTAAATCACTTCGTTCATAATACGATCATGAATTTCAGGTGTTACAACCGGTGCGGGAGAATATGCACCCATACCGCCAGTATTTGGTCCTGTGTCACCATTACCAACCCGTTTATGATCTTGGCTGGTGGCCATTGGTAAGACATTTTTACCATCAACCATCACGATAAATGACGCTTCTTCACCATCAAGAAATTCTTCTATCACCACACGACTGCCAGCTTCGCCAAAAACATTACCACTGAGCATGTCTTCAATTGCAGTCTCTGCTTCAGCAACTGTCATCGCGACGATAACGCCTTTACCAGCGGCTAAGCCATCGGCTTTAACCACAATAGGAGCACCTTTGTCTCGTACAAAGGCTAACGCCGGCTCAATCTCGGTAAAATTTTGATACCAAGCGGTTGGAATATTATGACGCGCTAAAAAATCTTTTGCGAACGCTTTTGAACCTTCAAGTTGTGCGGCACCTTGGCGGGGGCCGAAACATTTTAGGTCAGCCGCTTCAAAGGCATCAACGATCCCAATCACCAACGGGGCTTCAGGACCAACAATCGTAACGCTAACATCATTGTCTTTAGAAAAAGCAATCAGACCAGTAATATCATTAACATCAAAGTCGACATTGACTAGCTTATCTTCTAATGCTGTACCGGCATTACCCGGCGCGACAAAGACTTTATTTACTTTAGGTGATTGCGCAGCTTTCCATGCCAAGGCATGTTCGCGACCACCGCCTCCTATAACTAATATATTCATCATTAACCCTTAGTGTTTGAAGTGACGCATACCAGTGAAAATCATCGTCATGTTTGCTTCATCTGCAGCATCAATGATTTCTTGATCGCGAATTGAGCCACCAGGTTGAATGACACAAGTAATGCCTGCTTCAGCAGCGGCATCAATACCGTCACGGAATGGGAAAAAGGCATCAGAAGCCATCACACTGCCAGGAACTTCTAATCCTTCGTCTTGGGCTTTAATACCAGCGACCTTGGCAGAATATACTCGGCTCATTTGTCCCGCACCAACACCAATAGTCATGCCGTCACGGGCATAAACAATGGCATTTGATTTAACAAATTTAGCGACTTTCCAGCAAAACATCAAATCTTCAAGTTCTGCAGCAGTAGGTTGACGCTTAGAGACAACGGTTAACTGATCTTGAGTAACCATACCCAGATCTTTGTCTTGCACTAACATGCCACCATTAACACGCTTAAAATCAAAAGCAGCGCCTTTGGCATTGAACTCGCCACATTGTAATAAACGAACATTCTTTTTGGCTGCAATAATAATCTGTGCTTGATTGCTAACCGATGGCGCTATAATCACTTCAACAAATTGGCGATCAACAATCATTTGTGCGGTTGCAGCATCTAATTCACGGTTAAAGGCGATAATGCCACCAAAAGCCGACGTTGGATCTGTTTTAAAAGCACGGTCGTAAGCCGATGAAATGTCATCGCCAATCGCGACGCCACAAGGGTTCGCATGCTTAACAATGACACAAGCAGGTTGATCAAATTCTTTAACACATTCTAATGCTGAATCAGTATCTGCAATGTTATTAAATGATAAGGCCTTACCTTGTAGCTGTTTTGCAGTAGACACCGAGGCTTCAGATGGATTGTGCTCAACATAAAAGGCAGCACTCTGGTGGCTGTTTTCACCGTAGCGTAAGTCTTGTTGCTTGATAAACTGGGTGTTAAAAGTACGGGCGAATTTTGAATCTTCACTGCTTGGTTCGCGATAAGATGGCACCATGGTGCCGAAGTAGTTTGCGATCATGCCATCATAAGCAGCAGTATGTTCAAAGGCTGCAATCGCTAAATCAAAGCGAGTTTGATAGGTTAACGAACCATTGTTGTCATTCATTTCTGCCAACACACGGTCATAATCACTAGCATTAACGATAATCGTGGTATCTTTATGGTTTTTTGCGGTTGAGCGGACCATTGTTGGACCACCGATGTCGATATTTTCTATCGCATCTTCGAGGCTACAATCTGGGTTGGCGACTGTGTTAGCAAAGGGATATAAATTAACTACGACCATATCGATTGGTTTGATGTCATTTTGTGCCATCACATCTTCATCGATACCACGGCGTCCTAAAATTCCACCATGTACTTTCGGATGTAAGGTTTTTACCCGTCCATCCATGATTTCAGGATGACCGGTGTAATCTGATACTTCAGTACACGCAATGCCATTTGCGTCGAGCAATTTGGCAGTACCGCCAGTTGATAAAATTTCTACGCCTTGTGCACTTAATGCACGGGCAAATTCAACGATACCGTTTTTATCTGACACACTAATTAAAGCGCGTTTAATAGGTCTTGATGCTGACATGTCGGGGGAACCCTCGTTTATCTTGTTAGTATTTAACTGTGTTTTATTGCAGAAATTGACCACAACTTAATTAAGTGGCATATTTTACGTTAAAATGTGATCTATTTGGCAAAAAAATATGAGTTTTTTATAAAAAAACATTATTCGAATGTTTTTTCATCAATGACTAAAATAATAACAACATTTCGCATTTAACGGATTGGTGGTAATAATGATAAATAAAAATGTGATGGTCGTACACTTTTTACTTTTGACTCTTTGTGTTGACGCTCAAGTCGCTACAACACCTGAGACGATTTAAATGGGTTTAGTACACTCGAATATATTTAGTGAGAAAGAAGGAATACACCGATAGCTTATTGAGCAGATTTTTTCTCATTTACCACAATATCCACCCGCTAGATCCTGGTAACGACGTTAATAATCTTTGCTTAAGTCAGCCGATATTCTATTACTATAATATCTTGGTGGTGCTAAAAGAGGTTGATGACCAACTCAAGTCCCTCGCTGATTTGGCAGACAAGACTATTTATGTATTTCCTCGCGCAAAAATGATTATGGGAAGACAATTTGCTGACAGTGTCAGTGATAATTTAAAATATCACGCAATGCTTAAACAACAACAACAGGCGAAATTATTAATGATGGGGATTGCGGATGTCAGTGTCGGAGATTTACATATTTTTATCCACTCGATTGCGTTATTTAATTGTTCATCTGAGCAAAAAATCAGTGTTACTGATTTTAATTTTTATCGGATAAAAAATGCTAGCGTAACCCGTATGGCTTTTAAAAATTCAGAGCTTTGTTATGCAGTTAATCAGGTTATTAGCCAAGATATTAAAATAAAAAACTATCAATCAGTATTAAGTCATCATGGTCATCAATTTGACTTGAACCATATTATTTATTTAGAGCAATAACCATTTATAAGCAAAAAAACAACCCATGCTAATGACGATGGTCAGTAGAATGTTTTTTTTCCATAGTGCAACAAGTATCGCGATAATTGCGCCAAAGAGATACGGATTATCGAACGTTACTGTTAACTCCCCCTGAGGCATTAACACCGCGGGAACTAAAATAGCGGTTAACACACAGGGTGCACTGAACTTAAGCGCCTGCTCTAATTTTGCGGGTAATTTTATTGAATTGGCCCGGGCATATAGCGCATAGCGAATACTAAAGGTAACCATAGCCATCAAGATGATTAATAGCCAAATATTCATGTTTTTTTCCTTGGTTGGTGTTGTTCTAAATAATAACCGACAGCCATGGCGACGATTGCAGAAATAACGAGGCCAATTTTATGCGGTAATTGATAGGTAATAATGGATAAAACTGCACTGGTTAATACTGCTGCAATCATTGGTTTGTTGACCAAGTGCGGAATAACCATACCGATAAATGTCGCTGACATCGCAAAATCTAAGCCCCAATTTTCGATCCCTGGAATGGTGGCGCCAAAAAATATGCCGATCACTGTCGCTATATTCCAACTGACATAAAAAGCAACACCAACACCTAAATAATGCCAATGATTATTTTTATCTTGAGCGTGATTTAAATAGCGAGGGTAAGTGGCTGCAAAGACTTCATCAATGAGTAAAAAACCTAAGGGTATTCGCCACCGCTGATCAAGATGCTTGACGTGGGGTAGCATGCTAGCCGCATAAATAAGGTGGCGCAAATTCACGATAAGTGTGGTGGCGACAATAAAACCGATTGAGGTGCCTGTTGCTAACATGCCAATGGCAACAAATTGAGCTGAGCCGGCAAAGACAATACTCGACATTCCCATCGTTTGCCAAACATCTAAGCCAGCATTAAGTGCTAGCGTACCAAAAATGATCCCGAAAGGAATACCGCCAACGATTAAGGGAACGGCATCAAGCATACCGCGTAAAAATAGCTGAGTTGCTGAGGTTTGATTATTAATGGAAGGGGCGATAACAACTTACCTAATATCGATGGGTAAGTCAGAGTATGGAACATCGTTAAAATAAGCAATAAAAAAACGGCTATTTATTAAATAACCGTTTCTATAAACTAGCTGTAATATTTAGTATTTAAACATCGCAGAAATTGATTCTTCGTTTGATACTCGACGTAGCGCTTCAGCCATCATGATATCTAATGACAGCACTTTAACTTTGCCTGTCGCTATCATTGCATCAGATAATGGAATTGAGTCGGTGACAATAAACTCATCAATCACGCTATTGGCAATATTCTCAACGGCGTTACCAGAAAATACAGCATGGGTAGCATAAGCATAAATACTACGAGCCCCGTGTTCTTTTAGCGCTTCCGCTGCTTTACATAAGGTGCCGCCTGTATCGATCATGTCATCCACGATAATACAATCGCGATCCTTAACATCACCAATAATATGCATCACTTGCGAGACATTCGCTTGTGGACGACGTTTATCAATAATCGCTAAGTCAGCATCATCTAATAATTTGGCTAATGCACGAGCACGGACGACACCACCGATGTCTGGAGACACCACGATAGGATCATGGAATTGACGACTTTCGATATCTTCAAGCAATACCGGTGTACCGAAGACATTATCAACAGGGACATCGAAAAAACCTTGAATCTGTTCGGCATGTAAGTCAACCGTTAGCACGCGGTCAACGCCAACGCTTGATAGGAAGTCGGCAACCACTTTCGCAGTAATAGGTACGCGAGCACTACGGACTCGTCTGTCTTGGCGAGCGTAACCAAAATAAGGGATAACGGCAGTGATACGACCGGCTGAAGCTCGGCGTAGAGCATCGACCATCACTAATAATTCCATTAGGTTGTCATTAGTTGGTGAGCAGGTAGATTGCAAAATGAAAACATCAGCACCACGGACATTTTCATTAATTTGTACGCTTATTTCTCCATCACTAAAACGTCCTACTGTCGCATCTCCTAATTTTAGGAATAAACGATCAGCAACTTTAGTTGCAAGTTCAGGAATGGCATTTCCAGCAAATATCTTAATATCAGGCACGTTAAAACCTCAGGCGTTGGTTTTGTGGACGGTGTAAAACCCGTCAGTTCATTAGTTACTATTTTTGCAACTAACAGTTAATGGTCTAGCAAACTAAGCAGAGCTGGTTATTGCTAATTTTGTTGATAATGGCGAACTATTGCTACCCTTAGCGACAAAACCATGCATAGTTTCTGGCAGTTTAAGTAGTGCGTCGGCTGCTGCCTGCTCACTTTCAAATTCCCCAAAAACACAACTTCCAGTTCCAGTCATTTTTGCTGGCGCATATTGTATCAACCACTCAAGGGCGTTGGCAACTTCAGGATGGCGATTTTTTGTTACTTTTTCGCAATCATTTTTCAAAATGGCACTATCTAACTGTTTTATAGAAATGGGATCTGTGTCACGGGGCAGTTCCGGTGCATTAAATATTTCTTGGGTGCTAACAGATACCCCGGGCCAAATCACTAAGTACCAAGGTTCATTAATGGCCACTGGGGTTAATATTTCGCCGACCCCTTGTGCAAAAGCCGCAAAACCATGAATAAATATTGGAACATCGGCGCCTAAACTTAAGCCAAGCTGGGCCAGTTGTTGGTTGTTTAAGTGGCATTGCCATAACTGATTTAATGCGACTATTGTTGTGGCTGCATTAGAGGAACCACCACCAAGTCCAGCTCCCATTGGCAGTATTTTATCAATGACAATATCAGCGCCAGTGGTTTCACTGATATAGGGTTTTAAAAGCATCGCTGCGCGATAAATTAAATTATCGCTCGGTGCAACACCGGGGATATCCGGGCTAATCGTTATCTTTCCTGACTGATTAGGAGTAATGGTTAAGTGATCGCCATAATCGAGAAATTGAAATATCGTTTCTAAGGTATGGTAACCATTGTCGAGACGGCCCGTGATATGTAAAAATAAATTAATTTTTGCTGGCGCAGGCCAAATGTGTTTATCAGTCTTCATGGTGATTTTTGTAGTTGCCATTGGTTAATTGCTAATTTTAAGAAAAGCTTCCCGTGTTGTAAACGTAAGCTGTGTGGCATCATTCGGCCCTGAATCTCTTGATATTTTCCCAGCGACAATTGCCAGAGCCGCCCAAAGCGGTCGCTAATTTCACCACTGATAAAATGGCCGGCGCTATCCACTTCAATATTACTGGCATCATCAACATGGCCAATTAACCAATGTTGCAAATTATTGACTGGCACATGCCATTGGGTGAGTTGCCAAATAAGTTGTTCGGCAGAATTTCCTGTGATGGAGCCGTCATTTGCTTCAATGGTGACGAGTTGTTGATTACCATTAATTTTTAGCACAGTGATACCAAAAACCGTATATAGGCTAATATCAAATTGTTGACCTGTTTGTTGCCAGTTAATTTTTAATCCTTGACGTTGGTCCGGGGTCTTAATCGCAAACTTGCCATTAAATTGCCAATGATTGAGAGGCTCACCTGAAACAAAGGTTGGGGGTATTTTAGAAACACAAGCGGTTAAAAACAGCAGAACAAATAGGAATAATAATCGTTTAATCATACCACCAGCTAAAAAATTGACTTAGATTAGGTCTAGGGTAGCTTCTTTTTGATCTAGGCACTAGAGACGCTTTCAATTTGGTTTCAATTTAATGTAAAATTCATCTTAATCAAACTTGCTCATAAATAGTCGAAACCAAATACATGTCTTTAGTTGCCTTAGGGATTAATCATAAAACAGCATCGATTGCACTGCGTGAAAAAATTGCTTTTTCACCGGATCAAATGGTGGACGCTTTACAGCAATTGAAATTACTCAATAAAGGCTGTGAAGCCGTGATACTGTCGACCTGTAATCGCACTGAGTTATATTGCCACAACACGTCCTCTGAAGAATTGATTGATTGGTTAGTAGGTTTTCACTCAATCTCAAAGTCCGAGCTGCAACAAAGTCTTTACAGCCATCAAAATGAGACAGCGGTTCAACACTTAATGCGTGTCGCTTGCGGCCTCGATTCGCTGGTACTCGGAGAACCGCAAATACTAGGGCAAATTAAACAGGCATACAGTACAGCGAAATCGGCTGGTTCTATCGCATTAATGATGGACAAATTATTTCAGCGGACGTTTTCAGTGGCCAAAAAAGTGCGGACCGAGACTAACATCGGTGCCAATGCTGTTTCCGTTGCATTTGCCGCGGTGAGTTTGGCTAAACAGATTTTTTCTGAATTATCGCAAACTAATGTTTTATTAATTGGTGCTGGTGAAACTATTGAGCTAGTGGCAAAACATTTGATTGAAGCTGGCGCAACCAATATTACGGTGGCCAATCGTACGATTGCGCGTGCCCAAACCATGACCAATGAAATTGGCGGAACCGCCATTACCTTAAGTCAAATTCCTGATCACTTAGCGCAGTCCGATGTTGTTATTTCTTCTACGGCCAGCACCTTACCTATTTTGGGCAAAGGAATGGTTGAAACGGCAACGAAATCGCGTCGTCATCAACCGATGTTATTGATTGATATCGCTGTGCCCCGAGATATCGAGTCGCAAGTTGGCGATTTAGATGATGTCTACTTATATACAGTGGATGATCTACAGGGCATTGTAGAGCAAAATATGGCTTCGCGGCGGGCAGCAGCAGATGAAGCCGAAGTGATTACGGCTGAACAAGCTAGTGAATTTATGGCTTGGACTCGTTCGTTAGAGTCGATCGATTATATCCGACAATACCGTGATCAAAGTATGGCAGCAAAAAATGAGTTAGTTGAAAAGTCATTAGCCAAATTAGCTAGTGGCGCTGATGCTGAAAAAATATTGATTGAATTGGCTAACAAGTTAACCAATAAGTTAATTCATAGTCCAACGCGTGCCATGAGTAGTGCAAGTCACGCTGGGGAGTTTGATAAGCTAACGGTGCTTTGCGATGCACTAGGCATCAATCAAGAGTAAATTAAGTTAACCAAAAGTATTTATATTGCGCTTCCTATAATACAATAGCCGCCAAATAGCTTATGTCTGGTTCATTGAGCAGTTCATGCCAATAGCTAGCTCCTAATAGTGAGATTATAAAGTAATGAAACCAACGGTTTACGCTAAGTTAGAAGGTCTAGACGAACGTCATCAAGAAGTTGAAGCGCTATTAAGCGATCCTGAAACTATTGCCAATCAAGATTTGTTTCGTACCTTAAACCAAGAATACTCAAGTTTAGGACCGGTAGTTGAAGCATTTTCAGCATTTCAGGAAGCCGAAACTGATTTTGCATCGGCTCAAGAAATGCTTAAGGATGAAGATCCTGAGATGCGCGAAATGGCCCAAGAAGAGTTTAAAACATCGAAAGCTGCGGTAGCCGAGATTGAAGAGCAGCTGCAAGTGCTATTATTACCAAAAGATCCTAACGATGACCGCAATGCCTTTTTAGAAATTCGTGCCGGTGCCGGTGGCGATGAAGCGGCTATTTTTGCTGGTGATTTATTTAGAATGTACAGCCGTTATATTGAAAACCGTGGTTGGAGCGTTGAAATCCTGACCCTTAATGAAAGTGATCAAGGTGGTTTTAAGGAAGTGATCGCCAAAATTTCAGGCGAAGGCATTTATGGGGTGATGAAATTTGAGTCCGGTGGTCACCGAGTACAGCGGGTACCTGAAACCGAATCACAAGGTCGAGTTCATACGTCGGCTTGTACTGTCGTAGTGATGCCTGAGATTCCAGAAGCTGAACAAATTAAAATTAATCCTGCGGACTTAAAAGTAGATACTTTCCGTGCGTCGGGGGCTGGTGGTCAGCACGTTAATAAAACAGATTCTGCTATTCGTATTACCCATATACCTACAGGTACTGTGGTTGAATGTCAGGAACAGCGTTCGCAACATAAGAACCGCGCGCAAGCAATGTCGGTTTTATCTGCTCGCTTACAACAAGCTGAAGATGAAAAACGCCAAGCAGAAGAAGACTCAACTCGTCGTAATCTGGTGGCTAGTGGTGATCGTAGTGAACGGATCCGTACTTATAACTATCCGCAAGGACGAGTGAGTGACCATCGCATTAACCTAACTTTATATCGTTTAGGAGATGTGATGCAGGGCGATGTTGATTTAATTATTCAACCATTACTCAATGAACAACAGGCCGATTTATTAGCATCCTTGGCTGAAGATAACCGCTAATGAGTGAGTTATCACTGGCTCAATTATTAAAGTCAGCAACTGAGAAATTACCTGACAGTGATAGTGCATCGTTTGACGCTCGACTGCTGTTAGCCAATGTATTAAACGTTAATTGCAGTTATTTTTATACTTGGCCTGATAAAATTATTGCGCCAGCATTGGTTGAACGGTTTGAGCAGTTGATTGCGCGGCGTCAGCAAGGTGAACCGGTTGCTTACCTTATTGGTCAGCAAGAATTTTGGTCGTTAATGTTAAAAGTTTCCCCTGCAACGCTGATACCTCGACCAGAAACAGAGTTATTAGTTGAGCTGGTGTTAGAACACGTGAAAGCGTCACAAGCTGTTGGGATTGACTTGGGGACTGGCACTGGTGCTATAGCGTTAGCATTGGCGAGCGAGCAACCCCATTGGCAACTACTTGGCGTTGACTTTAACCAACAAGCCGTCTCGTTAGCTCAAACTAACCAACAACAATTAGCGATTAATAATGTTGAATTTATTCAGTCAAGCTGGTTAACCAAGGTTGCCCTGTCTTATCATCATGCCTGTGATTTTATTGTTTCTAATCCTCCCTATATCGATGGTGAAGATCCACATTTAAGCGCTGGCGATGTTCGCTTTGAGCCTAAGTCAGCTTTAGTGGCTGCACAAAATGGTTTTCAGGATATTATTGATATCACCAAGCAAAGCCTGAATTTTCTCAAACCTAAGGGTATTATTTTGTTTGAACATGGTTTTGAACAAGGCGCCGGGGTGAGAAAAATTCTATCTAATCATGGCTTTAATTCAATTGTAACCTTACCGGATCTTGCGGGGCACGATCGGGTCACTTTAGGTTTCTCTGCTTAATAATTGTACCAACGACATTTATAAACTACGCTTAAAATAAGTCTCAATTACGCTCTTATCTTAATTTGAGCAAAAGGATTTGTTATGAGTGATTTTATGTTTGCTAACGAAGATTCTACTGTTGGCGAGGAGCAAACGCCAACAGCATCAAACTGGCAGTTATTAATCGTCGACGATGAAGAAGAAGTACACATTGTCACGAAGTTAGCATTACGTGATGTTGTTTATCAATATCGTGGTATTACTTTTATTAGTGCTTACTCTGGGCAACAAGCTAAAGAAATTCTTGACCAGCCCAATGATATTGCCTTGGTATTACTCGATGTTGTGATGGAAACCGATGATGCCGGCCTACGAGTTGCTCGATATATTCGGGAAGAATTAAATAATCAACTAGTTAGAATTGTACTCAGAACAGGGCAACCAGGCCAAGCCCCTGAGCGTCAGGTTATTGTTGAATACGATATCAACGATTACAAATCGAAAACTGAGCTAACAGCCCAGCGTCTATTTACCACCATTATTGCTTCCTTTCGTTCTTACCGAGACTTACTCGCGATTGAACGCAATAGAACGGGGTTAATTCGGGTGATTGAAGCCTCTTCTACTTTATTTTCTTTTCGTTCGATGGACACTTTTACCCAAGGGTTACTGCAGCAGCTGTCGTCGGTATTTTCACGGGGCAATCGAGCCTTTGTCTTAAACTCTTTAATTGCGGAAACACATGGCGTCAAAACGGTTGATGATTCATTGCGTATTGTCGCGGGACAAGGGCGTTTTTCTGGTAGCGTTGGCTACACCGTGTGGGATGTTCTCCCCCCTGAACTGAAGTTACATTACTCGCAAGCGAATCGTGATGAGAATCTTGTCTATGGCGATGGTTACATTTTTTATTATCACAAGAATCTTGAACGCCTATCGGCCTTAGTATTTATTTCTGGTTTACCTGAGGATATTAGTGAAGATGATAATAATTTAATTGAATTATTTTCTCGAAATGTACAAATTGCATATGACAATATCATTTTAAATCAGGAGATTGAAGATACTCAGCGGGAGATTGTTTACCGATTAGGTCATGCGCTCGAAACGCGTTCAAAAGAAACGGGTAACCATTTAAAAAGAGTCGCCGATATGTCTGAATTATTAGCCACCCTTTACGGTGTCAGTAAAAATGAGGCCCGTCTACTGAAGTTTGCGGCACCATTACATGACGTTGGTAAAATAAGTATTCCAGATAGTGTACTGAATTATCCGGGAAAACTCGATGCTGAGCAATGGGTTGAAATGAAAACCCACGCTCAAAAAGGTCATGATTTATTAGCCGATTCGAAGCGAGAAGTGTTACAAATTGGCGCGAAAATCGCTTTGACTCATCATGAACGCTGGGATGGTAAAGGTTACCCTAATGGTTTAAAGGGCAAGGATATAGATTTTTTTGGGCGTATTGTTTCGTTAGTTGATGTTTTTGACGCCTTGCATAGCAGGCGTTGTTATAAGCCTGCTTATGATTTAGATTTTTGCCTTAATCATATTAAAGAGAATAGTAATAAAGCCTTTGATCCTGAGTTGGTTAATATCTTTCTAGAAAATAAAGGGCGATTTTTAAAGATTATGCGGCGCTTCCCTGATTGATAGCTGGATTAATAGGCTATTATTTGTTTTTTTAGTCTTTTGACTCTTGGTTGTTAGCATTATTACCTAAAAACAGTAAAATGGCTTACAAAAATAGATGTGAGAGATTTTATGGAAGCTTTATATACACCGATTAAACATATTCACATGAGTTTAATTGTATTTAATGTGCTGTTTTTTATTATTCGTGCCGCGATGATGTTTGCCGCTAAGCCGATACATCAAAAAAAGTGGGCGAAAATTACGGCTCGAGTCACTGATACTCTGTTATTGGTTAGTGCGCTGATGTTGTGTATTATCATCAATCAATTTCCTTTTGTTGATGCGTGGATCACCGAAAAATTTATTAGTGTGATTGCTTATATTATTTTGGCTTATATTGCGTTATATCGTGCAGAAACGCTGAAATCTAAAATTTTGACTACGGTCGGTGCATTAGGTTGGATTGCGATTATTGCTAATTTGGCTCTTTTTAAACAACCCTTTATTTTAGGGTAGCTCCAGTGGTTAACGATAGTTTTAATATCAGCGATAGTTCGGCGTTTGAACTGGTGCGTTATGCTTCAGTTCAAATCTCTACTGACAAAATCATTAACCCCGGGCAATCATGTTGGCTTGAGTTATGTGATGATGTTGCACAAGTGACGAATCAACAATTACTACCGGCTCAAATATGGACTGAGTTTAAAACCATTTTTTACCAGCAGTGGCAATTTGCTATCGCGGCTGATCATTACTTTTCGATGACCAGCAGCAATTTGTTTTCTCTGATGATTGACCGGCAGAGTAATAATACATTAATGGCAATTGTGGTGGTTGAGTTATTAAAATCACTCAAACTTGATTTGTCGATTATTGATTTCCCCGGTGCATTAATCCTTAAATTTGAACAGCAATACATCGACCCTTTGACAGGGAAAGAATTAAGCCGCGCCACACTTGAATCTTTAGCTCGCGGTCATCTTGGGGATCATATCCGGCTTGAAAAAGAGCATTTAGCTGAAGCCACTACTAACAATGTCAAAAAACGATTCTTAATCTGTTTAAAGCAAGCCTGTTTATTGGAAAAGAAATTTGAGACGGCGTTATTGTTTAATCAGTTATTACTCGATATCTTACCTAATGACCCACAACAGAGAATGGAACGTGGATTTTTATTACAGCAGTTGGAATGTTATAAAACGGCCAGTGATGATTTTAGTTATTTTATTGATAACTGCCCCGACGATCCAAATTCAACGGTGCTGAAAATGCATCTACATTCATTACAACAACAAACCGATATTTATCATTAACAATAATAAGAGAGAGCTTTATGGAAAGTGTTGTTTTTACTAACGATGCAACAGTCTTAGGATTACTAGCGGCGATTTTGGGCGGCGTTTTTTATACCAGCCAAAGCAGTCATCCATTTTGGCAAAAATTTTACAAATATATCCCAGCTCTATTGTTGTGTTATTTTTTACCCTCGTTACTTAACACCTTTGGTGTGGTCGATGGTGACGAGTCAAAGCTTTATTATGTTGCTTCGCGTTATTTACTACCGGCTTGCTTGGTGCTGTTGACGTTAAGTGTCGATCTAAAAGCGATTTTGAGTTTAGGACCCAAGGCACTAATCATGTTTTTAACCGGGACGGTCGGTATTGTGATTGGTGGTCCCATTGCGCTGTTAGTAATGGCTCAATTTAGCCCTGAACTATTAGGTGTGGAAGGCCCTGAAGCGGTTTGGCGCGGTATGACTACGGTGGCTGGTAGCTGGATTGGTGGCGGCGCAAATCAAGCAGCAATGAAAGAAATTTATGGTGTCGGTGGCGATATTTTTTCAGTGATGGTGACGGTGGATGTTATTGTCGCTAATATTTGGATGGCTGTTTTATTGTATTTGGCTTCTAAAGCTAAAGAGATTGATCAAAAAACCGGTGCTGATACGAGTGCGATTACTGAGTTACGCAAAAAAGTGGAAAAATACCACTCTGAAAATGGTCGCATCCCGACACTAAAAGACTTGATGATGATTGTCGCCGTTGGCTTTGGCGTCACTGGTTTAGGTCATATGCTAGCGGATATTATTGCACCATTCTTTATTGAACATTACCCAGAGACTGAAAAATTCAGCTTGCATAGCGGTTTTTTCTGGTTGATCTTTATCACCACTACCATTGGTTTAATTCTATCGTTCACCAAAGTACGTAATCTTGAAGCGGTTGGTGCCTCAAAAGTTGGGCAAGCCTATTTGTACATCTTAGTGGCTACCATTGGGATGCATATGGACGTGTCAAAGATTTTTGATACACCTATTTACTTTGTATTAGGTGGTGTGTGGATGTTAGTTCATGCCAGTTTAATGCTAGGTGTTGCTAAACTGATTAAAGCCCCATTATTTTATATGGCAGTGGGTTCGCAAGCCAATGTTGGTGGTGCTGCTTCTGCACCGATTGTGGCATCTGCGTTCCACCCTGCATTAGCACCTGTCGGCGTGTTACTAGCCGTGTTAGGTTATGTTGTAGGTACGTATATGGCGTGGTTCTGTGGTCAAATTTTGCAAGTCATTGCTAGCTAGTTAAGGAATTTAAAATGATTCAAAAAACAATTAAAGTGGCAAATATAGAGGTTGCCAATGACAAGCCTTTCGTATTGTTTGGTGGCATGAATGTGTTGGAATCACGAGATTTAGCCATGAGAATTGCTGAACATTATGTCGAAGTCACGACAAAATTAGGCATTCCCTATGTGTTTAAAGCATCATTTGATAAAGCTAATCGCTCGTCAATTAATTCTTACCGTGGTCCTGGTCTTGATGAAGGGTTAAAGATTTTTGAAGAAATAAAATCAACCTTCAATGTACCAATTATTACCGATGTTCATGAACCTTATCAAGCAGCACCTGTGGCTGAAGTGGTTGATGTTATTCAATTGCCGGCATTTTTGTCGCGTCAAACCGATTTGGTAGCGGCGATGGCTAAAACCAATGCTGTGATCAATATTAAAAAAGCTCAATTTTTGGCGCCAGAAGAAATGCGTCATATTTTAAGTAAATTTAAGGAAGCGGGTAATGATCAGCTAATGCTATGTGAGCGTGGTTCATCTTTTGGTTATAATAATTTAGTGGTTGATATGCTCGGGTTTGGGATTATGAAAGAGCAGGGTTATCCAATTATTTTTGATGTGACCCATTCATTACAACGCCCTGGTGGTCGTAGTGACAGTGCTGGTGGCCGTCGAGCTCAAGTGACTCAACTCGGATTAGCAGGCATGAGCCAAGGTATCGGTGGGCTATTCTTAGAATCTCACCCTGATCCTGCAAATGCTAAGTGTGATGGCCCATGTGCTTTACCTCTGGCGATGTTGGAACCATTTTTGGCGCAAATGAAAGCGGTAGACGATGTGGTTAAGTCGTTACCGGAACTTGACACTAAAGGGTAATTATATCGTGCAGAGTTGGCCGAACAAGGGAGTGTATTAATGAGACGATTACCGCCATTAAATGCGCTCAAAGCTTTTGAGGCCGCCTCTCGGCATTTAAGCTTTACTCGTGCAGCTGAAGAGTTGTTTGTGACTCAAGCGGCGGTGAGTCATCAAATTAAAGCGTTAGAGGAAAATTTAGGGGTTAAGTTATTCCGTCGTAAAAATCGTGCCTTGTTACTCACCGAAGAGGGACAAAGTTATTTTCTTGATATTAAAGATATCTTTGTTTCCTTAGGGGTCGCTACGGAAAAATTATTGTCTAAAACTGCCACCGGCACATTAACTGTTAGCTCATCGCCAAGCTTTGCTATTCACTGGTTGGTGCCTAACCTCTCGAAATTTAGTGCACTCCACCCTGAAATTGACGTCAGAATTAAAGCGATAGATCTCGATGAGGGTTTACTGACGGATGATGTCGATATTGCAATTTATTATGGTCGTGGTCATTGGCCTGGGATTCGTAGCGATAAATTACGTAATGAATTTCTCATTCCTGTTTGCTCTCCGGCATTGCTAGTTGGTGATAAAAAGCTCAGTTGTCATGATGATTTAAAAAATCATACTTTGTTGCATGATTTTTCTAGAAAAGACTGGAATAATTGGATTAATCAGGTTGGAGCGTTGAACGTCAATGTCAATCAAGGACCGATTTTTAGTTTGTCATCGCTAGTGTTGCAGGCTGCGATTCATGGTCAAGGGATTGCTTTAGGTTATAGTTTACTGGCGCGACCAGAGATTGAAGCAGGGCGGCTTGTTTGCCCTTTTGAAGAGTTTTTAGTGAGTAATAATGCCTATTACATTGTTAGTGATGAGAACATGAGTGAATTAGGAAAGATTCAGGCTTTTAGAGAATGGATGTTAGCGCTATTTAAAGAACAAGCATTATCCACCCGTCTACCTAACGAGCCTCAAGTTAATGAGAAAACATATGAATAGTATTACTCGATTCTTTTTAGTCTTTGTTGGCATTAATGGGGCATTAGCCACATTGTTGGCTGCGATGGCGAGCCATAGTCCTGCTATGGCCGCTAATCCTTATCTTATGGATGTTTTCGCCAAGGCCAATAGTATGCATTATTACCATTTGTTGGCCTTATTAGTGGCCACCGGCTTATTTCATGTCACTCAAGTACGATGGTGGTTAGCGAGTGCTGGAATGTTTGCACTAGGTATTATTTTATTTACGGGTTCGTTGTATCTATTTGCGTTCAGTGGCGCTAAAATCGCAGGCTTTTTAACCCCGTTTGGGGGCATTAGTTTTATTGTTGGTTGGTTAACATTAATTGTTGCTGCTATTTTTAGCAATAAAACAAACAAATAAGTAAGTAGAGTAAGTAAGATGGATACAGGTTTATTACTATATTGTCGTCGCGGTTTTGAGAAAGAATGTGCCGGTGAGATTCAACAAGTCGCCACGGATCAGGGGGTTTATGGCTATTGTTTGGTCTCTGATAATTCAGGTTATGTAGTGTATGTCACTCAAACGTTGGCTGAGGCTGATAAATTAGCGAATAATATTGCATTCACTAAACTGGTTTTTTCACGCCAAATGATCGTGATAGTCGCGAGGCTTAAAGATTTACCCAGTGATGATCGTATTAGTGTGATTGTCGATGCCGCTAGTGAATTACCTGTTTCTGGTGATTTACGGGTTGAAACCCCCGACACTAACGAAGCCAAAGAGTTACTGGGTTTTTGTCGAAAATTTACCGTGCCATTACGCGGCGCGTTAAGAAAACATGGCTGTTTGCTCAATAAAGAGCATCTTAAAAAGCCTGTTATCCATTTAATGATGCTTGATTCTAGCCAAGGATTTCTAGGGTATTCATACCCTGAAAATAATTCCCCTTTCTTTATGGGGATCCCGCGGTTGCGTTTTCCAGCAGCAGCACCAAGTCGTTCAACCTTAAAACTTGAAGAAGCGATTTTGTTGTTCGTGCCTAAAGATAAAATCGAAACGCGTTTAGCACCAGGTATGACAGCGGTTGATTTAGGTGCTTGCCCCGGTGGGTGGACTTACCAATTAGTGCGTCGTGGTTTATTTGTTAGCGCGATTGATAATGGGCCGATGGCCGAATCTTTGATGGAAACAGGTCAAGTGACGCATTATATGGAAGATGGTTTTAAATTCCAACCACAAAAAAATGTCGATTGGATGATTTGTGACATGGTTGAAAAACCAATTATGGTGGCAGATTTAATGGGCGATTGGTTAGCCAAAGGCTGGTGTCGTGCGACTATTTTTAACTTAAAATTGCCGATGAAAAAACGCTTTGTTGAAGTCTATAAATGTCTAGATCATATTGAAGCTAAGTTACGTAAAAAAGGCCTGCGCTATGAAATTCAGTGTAAGCATCTTTACCATGATCGTGAAGAAGTAACAGTGTCGGTCAGAATCATTGGCTAATAGCTGAAAAAAGGCCCGCAAATGTAGTTTGCGGGCCTTTTTCATTGCTGTTATTTATTACAGGCGTTCTAAGATTGCCGCTGTGAAATCGGTGGTACCGTGAGTGCCGCCAAGATCCGCAGTAGTACGGTCGCCAGAGGCGATAACATCTTTTAAGGCATTACGGATTTTTTCCGCTTTATCGCTCATATCTAAGTATTCTAGCATTTGAATTGACGCTAAAATCACTGACGTTGGATTGGCTAGGTTTTTACCTGCAATATCTGGTGCACTACCGTGTACCGCTTCAAAAATAGCTGCATCTTCACCAATATTGGCACCAGGAGCCATGCCTAAGCCGCCCACTAAACCAGCACATAGGTCTGATAAAATGTCGCCAAATAGGTTGGTTGTTACAATCACATCGAACTGAGCTGGGTTCATCACCAATTGCATACAGGTGTTATCAACAATCATTTCTTGTGATTCAATATCAGGGTAGCGTTCACCAACTTCGCGAGCGACTTTAAGGAATAAACCTGATGTTGATTTTAAGATATTGGCTTTATGAACCGCTGTTACTTTCTTGCGACCTTCTTTACGTGCTAATTCATAAGCGAAAGTAACAATTTTTTCAGCGCCGGTACGAGTAATAATACTCATTGCTTCGGCGACTTCACCATCTTCACTAACGACTTGTCCGGCACCTGAGTACATACCCTGAGTGTTTTCTCGAACGGTGATAATGTCTATATTTTCATAACGCGCTTTAGTGCCTTCAAAAGATACCACTGGGCGTAAGTTAGCGTATAGACCGAATTTCTTGCGTAAACTAACGTTAATCGAAGTGAATCCCGCTCCGATTGGTGTGGTTAAAGGCCCTTTTAAAGTGACTTTATTTTTGGCGATTAGATCTAAGGTCTCTTGTGGTAATAACTCATCTGTTTCTTCTAATGCAGCAAGACCAGCTTTGGCGAATTCATAGTTAAAATCACATCCGACTTTATCTAGGATTTGAAGTGCTGAATCAATAATACTTGGTCCAATGCCATCACCGGGAATGACCGTAATAGTTGTTGTCATGTTGATACCTTTTTAATGAGTTTTACGTGGCGATTATAGCATTGATATCGTTAATGACGGTGTTAGAACAGGCTTATTATTTTATAATTGCTGTCTTAGCTCACAGAAAGGACCACAGGATAGTGCTGATTCAATGATTGCTTTTACATCATGGCGTTCCAGACTCATTATTCTGAAATGTGATTTAGTCGCCATTGAGAGTAAAGGATCTTCGAGTTTTATGCCGTGATAAATATGATGAGTCAATAAAATTGACAGTTTAAAAATGTTAATTATTTCTTCCTGATAAAGAGTCGCTTGGTTTAACTCATTATTAATCATTTTTAATGCTAACAAGGTTTGGTTTCTATTGTCCCATTGTTTTGCTAATGAATAAGTCAGTTTAGCTTGTTGCGGGCATTCAGCCAAACCCACTAAGCTGTAACCTAACGTTAAGTTGAGTTCATTTAACTTAACCGGAGATCGGTTGGGCAGTGAAATAATAAAATGGTCGAAATAAAGCGGGGCTAAATTTAATAAAGTAAATATGGCAGCTTGGTTTGGTAATACACAGCTGGTGTATTGGGTTGCGACCCGAGATACGGCAACAGCCAGATTAATTTTTTGGCTTAAGGTGCGTCGAATGGGGAAATCAAACTGATTCAGTTGCTGTTGTAATCCAATCAAACTGACTAAGGGTTTAGATTGATAAAACCCAGCCATCTTTAAGGCATGATAACTATTATTAAAATTTTTATTGGGATACTGCTGTTGTAATACTTCAATAAATGCATCACCTAGTTGCTGATCTTGCGCTATGAGTTGAGTCATCAGTTGTGGATCAGGTGTATCGAGTTCTAGTTGTTCTAACAGTAAATTTAATACCTTATGTGGCCTAAGTCGTTGCGATGAGTTGCTATAATCTTTGCGGGTGTGAAGCTCTAATTCGGCCCATATCTTAGCGAATTTTTTTTCATCATAAATCTTATTATTGGCGGTTATATTGGCGATGTTACTCGAGGCTATTTGGGTTATTTGGTGGTTGAGTGATGGTTGTTGGCCATTAAACTCAATAATTGATGCTTGTTGTGTTGCCTGGTTGAAATCATAAATTAAAGCGAATTGCTGATTTTTTAATTGTACCGTACCGGTGATAGCTGGCTTGTTAAGCGTTACACTGAGATGGCGCAGTAAGTCGGCACAATATTGATTTGGGCGTTGCGCTAAATATCGCAGTGCTTGTTTGACTGTGTAGCTAGCCCGTTTTGGGTGTTTACTGACTAATTCACAAAACTTACTAACTAATGACAGTATTTTTCCTGCGGTGCTAGTTTGATAACCACGGAGTTTTTTTGGAAAACCCGATCCATCGAGTAATTCATGATGTTCCATTATGGATTTTAGCGATTGTTTTTTTATTATCAGGTGTTTGTGTAAATAACTGGCGCCTGTTAAAGGGTGGTTGCGATAGCTCGTACGCTGGTGGGGACTTAATGTTTTTAAATCAAACCAGCCAGCGGTGAGAGTGGGGCAATCAATGGCCAAGCCTAAATCCATCACTAGTGCGGCGCTAATTAAGGTTTTTGCACTATGACCGTGCCAGTTCAATTGATAACACAATCCTCGGGTTAATACCCCGGCACAAAAACTTTTATTGGCCAGTTGAGAGTATTGCTTCGGTTGGTATAAGCATTGTGCTTGAATAATGTCTGCACTGTCATCAGATAGCAGCCATAACCATTGAGATAATATGATCAATTGAGTTTTAAGCTGAGAGGCTGGCAATTTTATCGGGGAACTCGCCATGACATCTATCACGGTTGAAAATTGCTGCCGCTGTTTAAATAGAGCGGTTAAAAGTGGCTCGCTAACCATCTATTTCACACTTCCTTGATTGCTTTTAGGTGATAGATAGCGAATATCTTTCAAATTAAATCCTAATGGGATATCGGTTTTAAATTTAACCAACCGATAACTTAATTTGGCCTGTTCTTGATGTTGTTGAAGTTTGATTAATAGTTTATTTTTGGGGTCTGGGCTTGCCGCAAAAGCCGAGGCTAGATCAGGGAATTGTTGCAATAAAGTCACGGCCGCTTTCGGACCCATACCACTAACGCCCGGAATTTTATTGCCACTTTGACCAACGATAGCCCAATAATCTAGTAGTTGGGTTAATTTAACCCCCAGTTTATCCGATATTTTTTCGGCGGTGAGCCATTCACTATTAAAATGATCCCAAACATTGACGCCAAGGGATAAAAGTTGAGAGAACCCCTGATCGGTTGACACTATGGTGACTTTACCTGCATGGTTAGTCATTTTTACCGCCAGAGTTGCAATCAGATCATCGGCTTCTTCATGATCAGTTAGTAGGGACTGTACCCCTATCGCACACCATTGTTGCTGAATTTGTGGCAGCAGAGCAGCAAGATCCGATGCCATCGGTTTACGGTTTTCCTTGTAAGCGGGATAAATCTGTTTACGCCAGTTATTACCATCGCCATCGAAAACGGCAATCACATGAGTGGCGTAATGACCGCGTACAATCCTCGTTACTGCTTGTTGAGTTAAATTTAGCAGTTGTTCAGTGTCTAAGGTTGATTGGCTAGCGAAGCCCCTAAGGGCGCCGTCAATTCTACGAATTAAATTAAGCGCATCGATAATGACAAGGTGAGGTTGGTGATTATTATTCATTGCTTAATTAATTATCTCATAACAAGGAACATAGGCAGTGCCAGGAAGCTTCATCCGTTGCTGGCTGACGAAATTACGCAGTAATTTGTCCATTTGACTCATCAGTTGTTGATCGCCACTTATTTGATAAGGACCGAGCTTTTTAATGGCTTGAATACTTTCAAATTTAACATTGCCGGCGACAATGCCTGAGAATGCCCGTCTAAGATTTGCCGCAAGTTGCTGTGGTTGCTGATCACAGCTTAAATCCAAACTAGCCATATTGGCATGGGTTGGTTCAAACGGTGTTTGAAAATCTAATGGGATAGTCAACGACCAATTAAACTGGTAAGAGTCTTGGTTTTGCTTACGATGGTGGCGAACGTCTTTCAGTCCCATTTTCATTAGTTTGGCAACCTCAGGTGCATCATCAATGATGATGGTGTAAAGCTGTTGTGCTTTCTCTCCTAGGGTATTACCAATGAAACTGTTAATAACCTCAAAATAGTCACGACTGGCTTCGGGCCCCGTTAAAATTAAAGGGAAGGGCTGCTGTACATTTTTGGGGTCGAGTAATAGGCCGAGTAAATACAATAACTCCTCAGAGGTACCAGCGCCACCAGGGAAAATAATGATACCGTGACCGACTCGAACAAATGCCTCTAGGCGTTTCTCTATATCCGGTAAAATGACTAACTCATTAACTAACTGATTTGGTGGCTCTGCTGCAATAATAGAAGGTTCGGTTAATCCGATGTAGCGACGCTCTTCAACCCGTTGTTTTGCATGACCAATGGTTGCACCTTTCATCGGTCCTTCCATCGCTCCTGGGCCACAACCGGTACAAATATTAAGTTGACGAAGTCCTAATTCATAGCCGACATCACGGGTATACTGATATTCAACGGCATTAATTGAGTGTCCACCCCAACAAACTACCACATTGGGTTCGGCGGGTTGGCCAATTAACTTGGCATTGCGCATCGCGTGGAAAACGCTATTGGTGATGATATCTGAGCTCGGGTTCTCAATTAAAGCCACTTGTGAAAAATAGCCGTTAAGATAGATAATGTCACGCAAGGTGGAAAATAAATGCTCTTGGAGACCAATAATGATCTCGCCGTCAACAAAAGCTTGCTCAGGAGGGTTTATTAGCTCAAGTTGGACACCGCGTTCTCTAATTAAAATATTAATGTCGAACGATTGATGATTGGTTAAGATTGCTTGTCCATCATCGGTCTCAATCCCTGAACAAAGTACAGCAAGTGCACATTTACGAAATAATTGATACAGATGACTATTGGCATCTTGTTGTAATTGTTCTGCCTCGAGTTGAGACAGTAGTTCTAAGCTGCCCTTTGGGCTAATTTTTATGTTCATCAAAGCCTCCTGCTTTTTTATTAATATTGTTAGATAATCACGACGCGATCTCTTCCTTGTTCTTTAGCTTGGTACAGTGCTTTGTCTGCGCGTTCAAACGTGAAGTATTCTCCAGCATCATCAATTCGCACTTTTGTTGCCCCAATAGAGATTGAAATAGTCATACTCGTGCCTTTAAACTTAAAGGGAATTGATTTTATTTTCTCCCTGACTCGATTGAGCTTTTTCTCAATCCCAACTTGGCTGATGTTAGGGACTAAAATAACAAATTCTTCACCACCAAAGCGAGCTATAAATTCATTTTCTCTGAGGGAACGATTTAATAACGATGCCACCGTTTGTAGTGTTTTGTCGCCAGCGGTATGACCGAAGGTATCATTAACTTTCTTAAAATAATCAAGATCCGCCACGGCAACCCACAAGGGAGTACCTTGTTTCTTCGCAATATTAAACTCCTGCAAAAATTTTTCATCTAGCGCTGCTCGATTCGGTAATTTAGTGAGTTTGTCTTGCATACTCAAAATTTTATGCTTATCAAGCTTTGCTTTGTAGCCTAGCGCTTCTTTTTCTACAGTCGCTAATTTTTGTTCCATATTTCTTAAATGGCTAAGTAAACTCTCTTGGTAGTCTTTATCAAAAGTACCTTTCTCTTTTACAGCAGACATAATGCTATTAACCGTTTTAGAAATATCAGCTTGGATAGTTAGCGTGTTCTTGCTTGAGTTTAGTACATCGCTAATTTTATCAATGTTTTTAACTAAATCCTGATCCCAACGTAGGTTGTTTAGGACTGAACCTTGGGCTAAAACTGTTGAATCGACCACCACATTTTTGACATCGAGTAGGGCTTTATTAAGCGAGTCAAAGAAAAATTTAGACGCGTCTTTTTCCTTATTAATATTGTTAAAAAGTAACAATATCATTTTATGAAAGCTAGTGTAAAGTTGACTATTATTTGAGGTTTTTTTTAAACTTTTTAAGATAAGATCTAACTCATCTTGCAATGAAGTATGAACCTTAACGTCATCTGAGGTATTGATCAATTCATCAATGCAAGAGTTAATTAATTTATACTCAGTGCGTTTCTGCTCTTTGTTATGGGTGTCAAATTGTAAAATGATGTTGCGATACAAACTTAATAGATGGCAGATACTATCGAGCAGTGAAATGTCGGAAATGTTTTGGCTAGCTCTGTTTACTGGTTGTCTCAATGTATCTTTGAGCGCTTGCGACATTAATGATTGATCATTGAATGACGAGTGCTCTAGTGCCTCAATTAGCTTGCTCAGCTCAAGGTCAAGTGCGAGATGATGCCCCTGATACTGTAAATAAAATTGTCTTAAAAAACTCACTAACATTAGATTATCCTAAGTCTTAATAAATATTAACCATAATTTCTTACGATAACTTTTGATTTGTATCATTAAACTTTAGCCAAGGGATAACTATCTCTTCTTTGGCATTATGTTTTACAGGAATTAAATTCAAACTCAGGGAGTTCAACCATTGTTGTCGGGTACTGATAGAGAACATTGCGCTAGAATTTTCTGGCTTCGGAGCTAAATAAATCCAATGTGAACTATTGAGCTGACCATTTAAATATTGAGCCGCAGATAAAGCCGCTAGTGAAAATTCTAGTGTCGAATTTATCGACTTTGAAATGTCCGCTTGTTTGAATGAGCTGATATTGACTATACCCATCGCAATATGATGGGACGGGGCTGCGGCGATCGTTAAATATTCAGGCGTAGACTCAATGATTGTCTGTAACATTTGATTGGCTTGATTCTCCACGTTATTGTGTTCATCAATGGTCAATGTTGTAATGAATATAGAGTCTGAAAATTGATAAATGTCTCTGTTAATTAATTGTTTAATATCATTAAATAATTTCGACTGCACTGATTTCATATCACTCACAGACAGAGGTTTCCGAGTCTGCTCAAGGAACTCTATGTTAAAAGAAATAATAAAATCGCTGTTATTTAACGGATGGGTAGGGTTAGACTCAATGTCATCTTCACGGAAGATCGGCAATTGAGTAAATTGATGGCATAGGGAACGTTGTAATCTAGCGGTTAATAATTTCATTCTTGTTTGGGCACGCAACCACACCCCGATTAAACTGCAGAGAATAATCGCTATTGCGACCGTTAATATGGTTCTTTGTGTTAGCAGAGCTTTGTTTGTTTTTTTCTCTTCACTTAGTTTTTGTGTTGAGTCGCTTAATGTTTGCTCTAAAGCAACTAATTCTATTTGGTGCTCATTTTTTACTGTTTCAGTGATTGTTTTCGTTAAATCATCATTTTGTTGACTTAGGATCACTGAAATTTGTTTAATATGTTTTATTTCTTGATCTGGTTGTTTAAGTGCTCGGTAATTTTTTTCTAAGATCCGATGAGAAACTAACATCTCATCTTGTTTACTCATTTTTTTCGCAACCATTAATCCCGATTGGGCATACTGTATCGATAGCTGGTATTTTTGTTGTTTAAACAGAAGCTCGGCAATCGCAATATTATTAGATAACTGATAAAAATGATGGCCTATTTTTTTAAATAATGCATTTGCTTTAATTAAATAATCATAGGCTTTATCGTGTTTACCTATTCGAGAATAAGTTTCCCCAATATTATGTTGAGCTAGTGCCGTATTTAAACCTGCCGGCATCCCTTTTAATAAATTGACTGAATTTAAATAATTCACAATGGCTAGGTTATCATTGCCAGCTTCAGCAAAGCTAATCGCGAGATTGTTGTAACTTAAGGCTTGATGGCTTGTTGCGCCAAAAGAAAGGGAGGCCTCAACGGCTTTGAGAGAATAATCGATCGCTAGTTGATGGCGTTTATTGTGACGATAAAACTTTGATATATAACTTAATGATTCGATAATCGCAAAGTGATCTTTAATTTTTACGGCTTGCTGATAGGTTTTTATTAAATATTGCTCTGCTTTTTTTATGTCACCTTTTTTGATGTAATACATCGAAAAACTTCTGATTAAACTGGTGCGAAGATCTTTTGATTTGGTGTTCTTGAGCAGTTGTTCTGCGTCGAGTAGTAGCTCATAGGCGCGATTATCATCGCGGAGGAATAAATATAACGATGCTAATCTATTGCTAGCCCTAAAGAGTAGGTCATTGAGATTCTCTTTATTGATTTTTTTTGATTGAGGGATGCTCTTTAAAATATCGATGGCTTGTTGAAATATAGCCGTAGACTCATTGTATTGTTTATTATAAATAGCAGTAACTAACGCCTTTATATAGATAGTATTGGCTAAATGAACGGGTTTATTCAATTGTAAAAAGATTGAATATGCCAGCTGCAATTGCTCAAAAGATTCATCGAGTCGGTCGGCGCGCGCGAGTTGTTTTGCCAGTTGTAATCGTGCGATTCCTTGTTCTATATTGTTTTGTTCAGAGAAAATGGTTAAGACAATAAAAGCTTGCTCAAGCTTTTTATTTTTGTCTACTTTATCGATCGATTCTAGCTCAGAGTTGCCAAGGGTATAAATAATCAGTTGATCGTATCCAGCGGAGAATGCAGCAGAACTCTTTAATAATGTTATCAATAAAATGATGGTAATCAGCAGGGATAATTGTAATTTATCGGTCAGTGGTTTGATCATGAATTTAGAGTCTATTTTAATTAAACTATTTTTTGATATATTATACGTTATCCTTTCTTCTGCCTATACAAATTAGAGTTATATGTTTAAAAAAATTAGTCCATTGTTGTTGTTATTTGCTGCGGCTTATGCTGATGCAACCGTCGAATATCAGTTAGACCTTTCCGCGCCACAACATCACATTGGTGTGGTTTCCATGACGTTACCAGCGGGTAGTTCGCAGGTAACCGTCATGATGCCTGCTTGGCGTACTGGAAAATATAAAATTTTAGATTTGGCTAATGGCGTACGTCAATTCAGTGCTCTCGATGCCCAAGGTAAGCAATTAACATGGCAACATCTTGATAAGAGTAGCTGGCAGATAAATAACCCCAAGGCTGGTGCTATAACCGTTAAATATCAGGTATACGCGAATCAATTAGGCACTCGTACCCGCCATATCGATGATTCTCATGCTTATATAGACGCAACAGGTGTTTTTATGTATCAGCCGGAAAGGCGAGATGAAGACATTAAAGTGACGTTAACGGTGCCTAAAGCATGGAATAGCTACAGTGGAATGACGCGTATCGAAGAGCATCAATTTGTTGCCAAAAGCTATGATGTGCTAGTTGATTCCCCTATTGAAACGGGCATTAGTCAAGTGATTGAATTTAGCCATGACAAAAAAAATTATCAGTTAGTGATTTGGGGCGAAGGAAACTATAATGCCGAGCAAATGGCTAAAGATCTTAAGCAGATGGTTGGTGCTAGTCAAAATATCTGGCAAGGTTATCCGTTCGATAAATATGTATTTATGGTTCATGCAACGACCAACACTCGTGGTGCGACCGAGCATATTAACTCCACCATTATTCAGAGAAAACGTTTTACGTTTGCACCGCGCAAGCAATACTTGGAGTTCTTGAAAACGGCGGCGCATGAGTTTGTTCACACTTGGAATGTCAAAGCTTACCGTCCTAAAGGCTTAGCTCATTATGATTATCAACAAGAGAACTACACTGACCTTTTGTGGATTTCAGAAGGTTCAACCAGCTATTTTCAAAGTCAACTCTTGTTGCAATCTGGTTTAATTACCCAAAAAGAATTTTTTGAAGACCTAGCAAAACGTATAGACAGTCATCAGCGTAAGCCAGGTAAAACGATGCAATCAGTGGCTCAGTCAAGTCATGAAAGTTGGATTGCGATGCCAGGAGACTTTGCTAATAATCATAGTGTTAACATTTACTCTGAAGGCTTTATGGCGTCGTTGGCTCTCGATTTTCAGATGCTTAAAGACTCCAAACTCAAAGCTGGTTATCGTGAATTACATCGTGAGTTGTTTAATCAATATCGCTTACCAAAACCGTTTGCCAATGAAGATGTTAAATCATTAGCTCGTTCATTAACCGGTAAAAACTACCAGCAATGGTGGCAACAAAATATTGAGTCACCCATTAAGATTGATTTTGATAAATTATTGGCTAATGCTGGCTTAGAGTTTACCTACCCTAAAAAAGCGAAAGAGACCCCCGATTCTGGATTTAGTAGCGTTGAAAAATCAGGTTTAGTGACCTTAACCCGAGTTCTGAGAGGGTCTCAGGCGTGGAAAACAGGTTTGAATACCGCGGATCAAATTGTGGCGATTAACGGATTAAGAGTGACTCAAGCGCAATTAAAGACTCGTCTTAATCAGTATCAAGTTGGAGAAAAGGTGACTTTAACTATCTTTAGGCGTGATCGCCTGATTGAGAAAGACTTAATTTTAGCTAAAAAGATGGATAAAAAACCAATTATTCAAGCGATTAAAAAGCCATCGCGCGGACAAAAGAAGTTCTTCAAAGCGTGGTTAGGAGTGGATTTTCCGAAAAAGGATTAATGAGATAAATGAGTCGTGGCACTGAGGGTTAGTGCCACGATGTTAGTTTGTCTTTATGGTGTTTTTGTGTCTTCTTCGCCACCTAGTAGCTCGAATAACGCAGGAATAAAGTGTTCAAACTCTCCTGCCATAATTGCAAAATCGGCATCAAAACAAGCAGCTTTATCAGCTTTGTCTTGATCTTCTTGTTGCTCGACCACGACATCAGTAAATTTAACGCGCTTAATGGTCATATCTTCATTGAGAATAAATGACATCGATTCGGCATATAGCATCGCCACTTTTACCGCAAACATCCCATTTTCAATATGTGCTTTAATTTCTGAGCAAATAAGTTCTTGGTTTTTACAGCGGATCACTGCACCATTTTCTAATGGGCTCTTCAACTCGCCTTCTTCGAGTAATTCGAAAGGGGCTAGTTTGCTATCATCGGTTAGCCATTGGGTCATGGTTTGATCAATGGGTGTTTTACTTTGTACTGGCAGTACTGCTAACGAACCAATAGACTTACGCAACAATGCTAGTAAATCTTCAGCCTTGTTATGGCTTGAGGCATTAACGATTATTAGCCCTTGCTTTGGCGCGATATAGGCAAAAGTAGAGCCAATCCGGCTGAAAGCTCTAGGTAGTAGAGTGTGAATGATTTCTTCTTTTAGTGCGTCTTTTTCTTTCTTTTTGACTGGGCGGGCTGTTTCTTGCTCAATCAATTCTACTTTTTCATCTAATGCTTCTTTGATGACTGATGCCGGTAGCATTTTGTCTTCTTTGCGAGCGCATAACATGATATTGCCATCGGTCACATGGATTAATGACGTGCCAATTTTTCCCATTGGCTTGGCCCAGCCATATTTACTTTGATCTTGCGATCCACACGGTTTGAAAGCAAACTCTTCGAGCCGAGTTTCAAGTTGATCTGGAGTTAAGTCAATCGCTTTGGATAAACGGTAAATAATCAGGTTTTTAAACCACATAATAGTCACTACACAAATGAGAAAAATAAAGTGTATTTAAAATTCGAGGGTAGTGCAAGTTATCTCCGAGCATGGGGCATGACTCTAGGGAACTTTATGTGGTAGCTCAACCCTTGGTTTTGTTCACTTTGTGCGGTTATTGTCCCTTTTAAGGATTGAGTAACGATGTTGTATAGGATATGAGTGCCCAAGCCACTGCCACCTTGACCACGTTTAGTGGTGAAAAAAGGTTCAAATAATTGCTGTAAATTTTCCGATGAAATACCGACACCATTGTCCTCGTAATGAATGCAAATTGACTGCTCGTTTTGAGTTAAAGTAAAGGTTATTTTCCCCTGTGGTGTCGTTTCAAAAGCATGAATTAATGAATTTAAAATCATGTTGGTGAAAATTTGTGAGAGTGCGCCAGCACGACAACGCACAATAATAATATCCTCACAATTAACCACAATCTGATGTTGTGTTCGCTTCAATTTAGGCTGTAATGAGATAATGACTTCTTTAAGGTACTTGTGCAGATTGACATCTCGAATTGCCTCACTCGTTTGATCAACCGCGATGTCTTTAAAGCTTTGGATTAATTGTGATGCCTTGTTGAGGTTGGTCATTAAGAGAGAGGCGCTTTCTCGTGAGTTTTTTAAAAATAGGCTCATTTGTCGGTGCGACAGTGATTTGTTATCAACGGATTTATTAAGTGCTTCAATACACTCAGACAAGTAACTAACCGCGGTCACGCCTATGCCCACTGGGGTATTTATTTCATGAGAAATTCCAGCCACTAAGCTACCTAATGAGGCCATTTTTTCTGATTCAACCAACTGGTTTTGAGTTTGTTTAAGTTGCTCTATCGAGGTTCTGAGTTCTAAATCACTCATCTCTAATTCACTTTTTTGATGAGCTAGCTTATCGATCACTTTATTTAACGTGGCCGTCTTGCGGGTCACTTCTTGCTCTAATGACGCATTTTGTCTGTCTAGTTGCTGATTTGCATTCATTAATTTTTGCTGAGTTTGTTCTAGACTATATTTATACTCTTCGAGTTTGGTTAGCATTAAATTAAATGAGTGAGCCAGTAGGGTGAGTTCATCTTGTTGTTGAGATGATATTTTTAGCTTTGATTGGCTAATACGATCAAGGTCTATTCGGGCTATATCTTGGCTAAGCTTTTCTAATGGGGTGGTTAATAATGTTCGAAACATTGCTTTGATAATATAGATTAAAATGGCAATACCTAACAACATACCCAAGACTGGAATAATGGTTTGAATTAATACTTTGCTAAAAACTTCTTGATGGCTGGAAAATAAACTTAAGGATCCCACAATATTTTTCTTATCAATCGTATTATTGCCAGAAAATTTAAATGTTAGCGGTGAAGTACGGCCAAATAGGGTGCTGTCACTATAGGCTGAGGTACTGCTGCTAAATGAGGCCTTATGATCTAATAGATGGGCTAATGATCCTCCTTGAAAAATAATGTCGTTATTTTCATCGCGAACAATCACCGCTTTGACCATTGGCATCGTAGATAGTCCTTTGCCAATGGCGGAAATTTGGTCTTCGTTGAGCTCCCAAATCGCTTGACTAAGACTGGCATTGAGGGTTACTTCAAGACGCTGCAGTTCTTGCTCAAAATTATGTTTTACTGAAAAATAGCCAAAAACAACTTGGGCGAATGCTATAAAGAAAGTCAAAATAACAAATGAAGACAGAACTTTCATTAGCAGTTTTTGCGATAGGCTTACCGTCGGCACTGGTTATCTCTCCATAATAGGAATAAATTATCTAATGAGCATTCTAAAAATAGGTGATTACCTTTAAGATAGCAAAAGAATTGCTACTTCGTGGAAAAACATGCGCATTATTCATACATCAGATTGGCATTTAGGCCATCAATTACTCGGTATTTCACGACAATTTGAACAGCAACAGTTTTTAGACTGGTTGTTTACGCAATTACAGCTGCATAAAGTAGATGCGTTATTGGTGGCTGGAGATATTTTTGATAGTGCTAATCCGCCAGCTTGGGCCTGGCAGCAGCTCTATCGTTTTCTGGCGAAGCTAAAGCAACAACTGCCGCAACTTAATATTGTGTTAGTGGCGGGTAATCACGACTCTCCCAGCAAACTCGATGCACCGGATCAACTACTTAAAGCCTTTGATATCAGCATTATTGGTTCTTTACCACGCTTAGACGATCAGCAGCTTGATTTGGATAAGTTAATTATTGAACTCACTAATGCTCAAGGAGAAGTGACGGCTCGGGTCGCCGCAGTGCCGTTTTTACGGGCAGGGGATCTTGATTTAGCCTCCATCGAACCCGACTGTGATGATAAATTGATTGCAGGGGTTGCTAGAATTTATCAGCAGTTGGCACATGAAATTAAGCACCGAAATACTCCCGAGCAAGCGAGTATCGCCTTAGGCCATGCCTATATGGTGTCGAGTCAAATTAGTGAAATGTCAGAACGTCGAATTTTGGGAGGTAATCAACATGCTTTGCCTATTTCTATTTTCAGCCAAGCATTCGACTATACCGGATTAGGACATTTACACCGCCCGCAGCAACTCGGTGGTGAACCTGTTTATTATAGTGGCTCTGTGATCCCAATGTCGTTAGCTGAAAAGGATTATCAGCATCAGGTTAAATTACTGGAATTTGCAGGGCCACAACTTGTCTCAGTTGAGCCATTGATAATTCCTCGAACCATTGAAATACTACGGGTACCAGCGAAGCCGCAACCATTAACCCAAGTTTTAGCGGAATTAACCGAGCTAACGGTGGTTGAAAAACCCTTAGCCGAACAACCGTTGTTAGAGGTGTTAGTGTTACTTGAGCAACCTCAAGCGATGTTACGGGATAAAATAAGTGCCGCGCTTGCTGATAAAGCCGTTCGATTGGTTAAAATTTCGACTAGCTATCGCGATCAAAAAAATCAACCGAGCATGTTGACCACTGAACTGTTAAATCAATTGCAGCCTGAACAAGTTTTTTCATTGAAGTATTTCTCACAATACAATGAACAACCGCCGCAAAAATATTGCCAAGCGTTTAGTGAATTGTTATCGACTTACCAGCAACAAGACCAAGCACAAGATAATAAACCATGAAAATAATATCTCTGAAAGGCGAAAATTTGGCGAGCTTATCGGCACCATTCTCTATCGATTTTGCTGAAGGTGTGTTAGCCGATGCTGGTTTGTTTGCGATTTGTGGCAATACCGGTTCAGGAAAAAGTACTTTACTTGATGCTATTTGCTTGAGTTTGTTTGATGCGATGCCACGGTTTAATAGTGCGCGTCGAGGCCCGGCGATTGGTCATCACAACAGCGAAGAGAATGAGCGATTAAAGAGTAATGATGTTCGTCATATTTTAACGCGCGGTGCTGCTAGTGCCTATAGTGAAGTGGTTTTTGAATTGGAAGACGCTAAGCAATATTGTGCCCGTTGGTCAGTAAAGCGAGCGCGGGGCAGCGCTAGTGGACGAATTCAGGCTCAGGAAATGAGTTTGACTTGCTTGGCCAATGAACAGATCTTAGCGACCAAAAAAACCGAAGTATTAAGTCATATCGAACAATTAATTGGGCTTAATTACGATCAATTTCGGCGCTCAGTTTTGTTGGCTCAGGGAGATTTTGCTGCCTTTCTAAAAGCTCCAGCGAAGGAGCGTTCGGAATTGCTAGAACGGATCACTGGCACCCAGCTGTATTCAGAAATATCTAAACTCGCTTTTCTACGGGCTAAAGATGAAGAACAACAGTTAATGATCCTACGAGAGCGCTTGGGCGAAGTGATGTTACTCAGTGCCGAGCAGCAACAGTCATTGGCGAGTCAATTAGGGCAAGTCAATGAGTCTATTTGCGAAGTTAATGAGCAAACACGTCAGCTCACTTGGTTAGAACAACATTTAATCAGTAGCAAGCTGCTTGAAGCGCAGGTCGCTACTAGTCGCGTATTGTGTGAAGACGCGAGTCAGGCAATGTTAGCACATGAGCAAACGGCGGAACTGGTTGAGCAAGTTGAATTAGCACAGCGTGCTCGTCCTATTAATGAGCAACTAAACGTCAATAACCAACAACAGCAGCAATACCAACAGCAACTCGCGCAGTTCGTTGATACAAACACCACACAACAGGTTGAGATTGATGAGATCGATGGCCAAGTAAAGCAGTTACGGTTAGTCAATGAACAAACCAGTCAACAATTTGAGCAGCAACTACCATTACTTGAGCATGCGATTAATCAGCAGGTTGAAGTCACTCACCTCAATCATCAGTTGGTCCAAAAGCAGCAGCAACTTGAACAATTAAGTGAACAGCAGACTACGGTAGACAGACGGCTTAAAGGTAATAATCAACAGCAACAACGCCAACAAATTTTGATCAATGATTTATCGGTATTTATTAATGAAAATCATCAGCTTGAAAAGTTAACAACCCAACTTAATGTGCTTGAACAAACGATTAACGATCATCAACAGGCTAGTATTAGTTGTCAGCAATATCAACAACAGGCCAGTGATTTAAAAAAAATCATTGGTGAAAAAGAGCAACAACTAACCCAGCTAAAACACACCCAGACTGAGCAAAAACAACAACAACAGCAGCTAACTGAAAATTTAGCGCGGTTACAGCCCCATCATCAAGGGCAAGATCTTAATCAACTAGAGTTGTTGATTGAGCAAGAGCAACAACAGCTGGCTAATTTAATCTCACAGCAGCAGTTGGCCAATCAAGGGCTGCAATACCAGGTGATGATCAGTGACAAGCAGCGCCAACAGCAAGAACTGGCTGAGCAACTACAACAAACCAAACTCGATTATCGTGCCACTCGCGATAAGCTTAGCCAATTAACGCCAGCCGTTGCCGAGGCCGAGCACGCCTTACTCGGGGCGCAACAAATTATGTCGTTAACTGAGCACCGCGCACAATTAGTATCACAACAACCTTGCGCATTATGTGGCAGTTGTGATCATCCCTATGCGGAAGACGTTAATATTGGCGAACGCCTAGTTGATCAATTATCGCAGCGTAGTCAATGTCTTAATCAAGATTTAAACCAGCTTAAAACTCAGTTGGTCCAGTGTGAAGCCATCGGTAATCAGCTGGTAGAGCAACAAGCAAGTGTCATCAGTGAAATTGAACAGTTGTCATCGCTACTGAGTGCAATATCGACGATTGAGATAACCCCGCAAGTGTTAGCGCAAATAGAAACAGAGATCGTCGGGCAGCAACAATCATTAGCCGATAAAAAACAGCAACAGATTGCGCTGTCCGAAATGATTGAACAAGTGAGAACACTAGAAAAAGAACTCAGTAGCCATCTGCATCATGAGGAATTAACCTTACAAAACCTTCAGCAGTGCCAATTTCAGCTAACCACTGCCCAAACTGATTGTAATATTGCACTCGATTACCAACAACAAATGTCACAACAGATGAGCGCAAGAGTGGTATTACTAAGTGAGTTTTATCCGCCAGCAGATTGGGAGGCTTTACTAGCCAAGGCGTCTTTACTCGAACAATTCAAGCGGGAACTGGCTGGGAAAATTGAGCAATATATTGAGAAAAATAATTATAAAAATGAAATTTCAGTTCAACTACAGGATTTAGAACAACAGCATATTGCATTAACGGCAGAGCAAAGCCATCTTCAACGCCAAGCACAGCCACTCACTGAACAAGTAGAGCAACTTATTGGTCAAGTAGCACAATTGCAACAAGAGATTGACCAATTATGTCAGGGTAAGACCCCACAGGATCTTAAACAGGTACTACAGGATCATTTAGCACAATTAGCCACGGCGCTACGCAATGCCGAACAAGGGCTCACCAGCAGTAAAAATAAACAGTTAGTCATTCAAAGCCAACAGCAACAAGTTCAGCAGCAGCAACAGACGTTAAATGCTCAAATACAACAGTTAGAGCAGCAATGGCAACAGTGGTTAGCGCAATTGGCTTTGTCTCATCAGGAATTACAACAATTACTCAATTATGATCATCAATGGGTCATTGAGCAGCGACAGCAGCAGGCTAGTTTAAATCAGCATCATCATCAGGCTCAAGCGGTATACGCTGATCAGCAAAGGAGTTTAGCGTTACAACATGATGAGTTGGTTAATCATCAGCAGCAGTTAATTGAGACGTTACCAGAACTTAGTCCGCAACCCGCGCAAACAAGTGAACAGCAGCGGCAAATGCTTCAGCAATCTTTGAGTGCTGCGCTTAAGCAATATGAACAAAATCAATTTGATTTACGCAGTCAGTTAGAACAGCATAATCAAGCGATGATCCGTCATGGTGAACTCCAGCAACAAATTGATGATCAAACGAGTAATACCGAGTTATGGTTAGCGATGAAGGATCTTATTGGCGCCGCCGATGGTGCAAAATTTAGAACATTTGCGCAAAGCCTAACCTTGGAACAAATGTTACTGTCGGCTAATCATCACCTAAAAGAACTAGCGCCACGTTATCAATTACAGCGAGTGCCCGGCGCTGAGCTTGATTTACAAATTGTCGATCAAGACATGGGCGATGATATTCGTTCGATTGAAAGCTTATCTGGCGGTGAAACCTTTTTAGTCTCATTAGCCTTAGCGCTAGGGTTAGGTTCGATCACGAGTTTGCAAACTAACATTAAAACGCTATTTATTGATGAAGGCTTCGGCACGCTTGATCCCGATACCCTTGAAGTGGCATTAAGTTGTTTGGATTCACTGCAAGCCAGTGGTCGTCAAATTGGCTTAATTTCCCATGTCCAAGGCCTAGTCGAGCGAGTAGGTACCAGAGTGCAAATTACCGCCCAAGGCAATGGACACAGCAAAGTGGAAATATTTGCACGGTAATGTATTGCCCCTTGAGGCTTAATTAATCACGTATTGAGCATCTCAGGTCCAGTAATGGGTCGCTCTATCACGATGGATTTAAACGGATTTAGCAATGTATATTTCAAAAATATTAGTGTTACTTATTCCAATGTTCTCTTGTATTGCAAATGCAGGATCGTGGGAGAAAAGAAGAAGTAATCTCGAAAAGGTCGTTGTATATGATGAATTTAGAGTTTTTTATTCCCTATCCGGAAAAGATGAACTACCTAAAAGCCGACGGGCTGATATTAATCATAATAAGATTCCTGACTTCATCGAGAGTATAGGTAAAAGACTGACGGATTCTAATCGGTTCCTTAAATACGAGGTTGGCTTAAAGAACCCTTTGAAAAGCAATCGATATAAAGGTCGTGCTCATTATATTGACGTGAATATATTAAACTTTTCGAATAACAAAAAAGGTCCAAAAAATGGAGTCGCCTATGATGGCACTTCAAAATTCAATAGGTCTTTGGTTGGCAAAGCGTCCGTAAATGTTCTTGCTATGGATATTTCAGGTGGAGTAAACCTAAACAGTAATACTGTAGAGCATGAATTATTTCATTTGTACCAAAATGGATATACTTATTTTAAAAACCGATGGTATACAGAAGGAACAGCACGTTGGTCTGAACTAGTAATAAAAGGTCGTATTGGAAAAGGTAGTAAACTACCGAAAACAAAAATTGCGAAGGAGAAGTTATTTAAAAAATCATATGATGCTAATTCCTTTTGGAATGAGTTAATTATAATTACAGATAAAAAGAATCTTGGTAAATTTTTTATTAAATATTTACTAGAGGAACTTGATAATGTTGATGACATCGCAGCAAGATCAAGGGGTATCAATAATAAAAACTGGAAAGAATCAGAACAAAGAAGTACAAAAAATAATTTTTATATATGGCAGGCAATAAACGCTGTTAGTAAAAAATTTCCTCACTCAAGGGAAATAAAAAAATTAAGTCTACTGTAAAATCAATACCAACAAGTGATTATGATGTAATTATCCCCATTTTCCATACAAAACCCAAAACCAACTTGGCACAACTATTTATAAGGCGCGATGTGCCACTGCTGAATGAGTCAATCAATCAATCA